>SAMEA104315432__coassemble_14781_pt1 | contig 1837 bp, 2 predicted proteins | sample SAMEA104315432__metabat2_low_PE_029 | metagenome-assembled genome bin SAMEA104315432 (sample SAMEA104315432) | gut metagenome | biome: Monkey gut; feature: monkey-associated habitat; material: faeces | place: China | collected 2013 | reverse complement strand
ACTTCCCTTAACTTCCCCACATGCGCAACTGAGGGAATTGATTGAAGTTAAAGAACGTTTTCGTTAAGCCAAATGAGCAGAATAAAGCTCGCTTTAATTCTGTCATGGCGAGAAAAGGTGCCATAAAATGGAAGTTATCACTCCCTACGGTCGTTCGGGAAGTTAAGAGACAATAGCCTTTTGCCGTAAGACGTAGGACATTTGTCCCTTAACTTCTCTCTAACTTCCCTAACTTCCCTTAACTTCCCCACATGCGAAAGTTCTGTTAAATTCATTCCGCCAATATTGGCACAAAATCAACATTAAAACAACAAACATTATGGCAATTTTAAACGGTATTATTTCAAAACTTTGTGGTTCAGCAGGTAATCTCACCTTCAAACGAAACGGTGGACAGACAGTGGTATCGGAGAAGATCACCCAGAAGAAAGACGCGAAGACGGGTCAACAGCTGAAACAGCGCATGAAATGGGCGAATATCATCAGAGAATATCAGGTGTTGCAACCCTATATGAAGCTCGCCTTCGGCGGTACACGCAACAGACGTAGCGACTACCATAAATTCGTGTCGTCGAACCTCTCACACTCTCCTGTGTATCTCACCAAACCGGACGTGAATGCAGGTATCTGCATCGTTGCACCCTACGAGATCACACACGGTAAGGTGAAGTCGATATCGGTGACCGGTAAGGGTAACCAGGCGGTGACAGACATCGATCTCGGCGACCTGGTCATCACAGCAGAGACCACCGTGGCGGAGTTCTCGAATGCCGTGGTGCAGAACAACAGGGGGTATGATTACGGGGACCAGATCACCTACTTCCTCCTCACACAAGAGGTGAACGACGTGACACACGTGCCGATGGTGAACGTGGATGCCAGTAGCGTAGTACTCGTGAGACGTAGCGAAACGAAGCTGTTGTCCCTTGCAGATGTTCGTGGCTTCTCTATCCAGGAGGGCTGTCTCGCAGCACAGAAGGATCATGACTTCGGCAACCACGGTATGGTATGGGTTCACTCCCAGAAAAGAAAAAACAAAACGGAGATATCGGCTCAGTACCTCATCGTGGAAAACAAGCTATTGGAGGCATACCAGAATGATGAGGCATACGAAGAGGCGGTGAACAGCTATGGCGGTTCGACCGACATCTTCCTCTCGCCCGACGAGAAGTCTAACAAGGAAAAGACTGATGAGGTGGTGTCGCCTACTACCCCAACAGACACGAAGAAGACGCTGACACTGGTGGCGAACCCGAGGGATGGTGGTAGTGTGACCGGCGGCGGTAAGTATGAGGCTGGCACGGAAGTTACCATCACTGCTACCCCATCGGAGAACTACACCTTTAAGAGATGGAGTGATAACGACACCTCTGCGTCACGTACCATCACGGTGAATAGCAATCAGACGCTCACTGCCTACTTCGAGAAGGTGACTGGTGGGGATTCGTCTGAACAGAACCCTGGTGGCGGATTGGAGGGGTAACAGATAACCACAAGAGAGATTTATGCAACTAATCCTATTTTTATATTTAAAAACTACGAGTATGAGAATTAATTGGAAGCGCGTAGCGCTGTATGTGCTGAGAGTGATAGAACTGGTGATCACTGGTGCTGCCGGCGGGGCTATGACCCAGCTGTAATGCGGATCAAGGGAGGGTTTGGGTGGGATCATCGGAATTTAGACGGATTTAGACGGATGTTTTTTGGGTAGCCTAAAGGCTAGAAATCTTTGGAGGAAATCTTTAATAAAATATGGCCGGAGGCCAGAAATTACATCATCCACTATAACCCATAACCTCTAAACACTAAACACTCCGCTCCGTGTGGTCCGTGGATT
>SAMEA104315432__coassemble_3895_pt1 | contig 4558 bp, 5 predicted proteins | sample SAMEA104315432__metabat2_low_PE_029 | metagenome-assembled genome bin SAMEA104315432 (sample SAMEA104315432) | gut metagenome | biome: Monkey gut; feature: monkey-associated habitat; material: faeces | place: China | collected 2013 | reverse complement strand
GAGATAGTAGCTATTTTGCAAAACATAGATACCACATCATCGAACGGGCTACAGGAAAACATATAGATGCCCGATTCGTGACCCGACAGATGCTGACCAATGGCATATGTCGCGTTGCACAGGAGGGTGGACCTGGCAATGCCATGGGACGTATCGTGTTCCGATTCAAAAATAACTATTCGGTCTATCTGCACGACACGTCATCGCCGGGCTTCTTTGCCAATGCCGTCAGAATGGTGTCACACGGATGTGTGAGGATACAGAAACCATTTGAGTTCGCGCAATACCTGCTCGAAGATGCTGATGAATGGACGCTGGAACGCATACGTATCTCTATGGGAATCCGACCCGAAACACAACGTGGACGTGACTACATCCGGAAACACCCGTTACTGGAGGAGAAAACCTATCGCCTGGTGTCTGCCATGCGACTGCCACACCCCGTACCTATATATATTGTGTATTATACGATCTACCCCGATGCAGAGGGACTGCTTCAATACTATCCTGACGTCTATGCTTATGATGATGCGATCTGGAATGAAATAAAAACGATATCATGAGTCAGGAGAAATTCAACGAAAAACAACTCGTAGAACTTCTCAAACGACCTGAAACAAGACGTAAGGCTTTTGAGATTGTGGTACGCCAATATAGCGAAACGCTCTATTGGAAGGTGAGACGTATGGTCCTCACACATGATGATGCTGACGATGTGATGCAGAACGTGATGCTGAAAGCATGGACTAATATCGACTCTTTCCAACAACAGTCACTCCTTTCTACATGGCTTTACCGTATTGCCATCAACGAGAGCCTTAACTTCATCAGAAGCCAACGCAATAAAGCGGTGAATATCGATGCTGACAAACAAGCAGAACTGGCTGATAGACTCATGGCTGACCCTTATTTCGATGGGGACGAAACTGCTGCGCAACTCCAACAGGCTATAGCCTCGCTCCCTGATGTGCAACGCACCGTTTTCAACCTGCGCTATTATGACAATATGAAATATAGCGAGATGAGCCAACTCCTCGATACAACTGAAGGGGCACTGAAAGCGTCTTATCATATTGCAGTGAAGAAGATCACCGAGTTTTTCAATCAGAAGGATTAAACCTTTTGCGCCATTATACGTCAAACAAAAAAAAAGAAACAATGAACGAAGAGAAATATATACACCAGCAAATGAAAGGAAAACAACCTTTCAAAGTGCCAGAAGGATATTTCGACGATTTGGCAATGAGAATCATGACAAATCTACCCGATGCTGAACAACATGGTGAAACACCTACTGTTGCTGTTAATAAACATCGGACGGTAAGATTATGGATATCGGTTGCTGCGGCTTGTCTCGCTGTCATGGTAGTGGCTACCGCTCTCCTTTTCCAACAGGATTCTCCGCAGCAAGTCTATAAGGTGCAAGCAACAGAAATGTCTGGCGATAGATTTGTTGATGAGGCTGCCGACTATGCCATGATTGATAATACTGACATCTATGCCTATCTCGAAGATAATTGATGACCCACAAAATCCTGCAACAATGAAGACTAAGTTTCACACCATACTGTTAATGATCGTCATGGCTATGATGACGTCAGTAGCCTGGGCTCAAAACAACCAAAAGTTCTCTCCAAAACAATTCGATGCAGAACTCACAGCATACGTGATAAAGAAAGCAGAACTCACACCGCAAGAGGCTGATAGACTCATCCCTTTGATGAAACAGATGCACAGCCGCCAACGAACGGTGTTTGTAAGAATTAGAAATACGCACAAGACGCTACGCGAACACCCTAACGACAACGAGGTTTGCCGTAAGGCTTTGATAGAGCGCGACAAACTGAATATTGAACTCAAAACCATCGAACAGAAATTCCATAATAAGATGATGCAGGTGGTTCCTGCCAGCAAAGTCCTTGCTGCCGTTGAGGCTGAAGACCGTTTCTTCCGTCATGCCATGAAACAATGGAAAAATCGTCCACCAAAGAAATAACGCTTCACCGTCACACGGATTTTTTTTATTCCCACCATGTCCGCTTCCTTTTAACGTCACACAGATATTCTGGAACAGTGAGAGCAGAGGAAAAGCTCGGTTTCACTTTGCCGAGTCGTGACAGAATAAGCCAAAGGCAAATCACGGAAATTCTGGAGCAGCGAGAGTAGAGGGTAAGCTCGCTTACACTATGCCGAGTCGCATCAGAATTCACCAAAGGTAAATCACAGAAACGTTGGTGCTCCGGAAAATAGTCCACGGAACACACGAGAACACGGAGTGTTTAGTGTTTATAGGTTAAAGGTTAAAGTTTAGAGTTTAGTGGTTAGAGTTTAGTGGTTAGAGATTTTAGTTTAGATTTCGAGCATCTCAGATGCGATCCATTATAAAACCCTCCCATAGAGCAACGCACTGTTGCGCATTTTCAGTCGAGATTTTGGTTTTGAGATTATCGTAGGATGACAAAGACCAGTCCATCAGACTTCAAACCTCAGACTTCAAACCTCAGACTTCAGACCTCAGACTTCATCTTAGTTAAAGATTTCCTCCAAAGATTTACCTATGGTTTGTTTTGTCGTGACTCAGCATAGTGAAAGCGCGCTCTCACTCTGTCTTCGCTACTCCAAAACATCTTGCGAAGCAACCCCCCAAAAATATCCGTTTAAATTCCGTCTAAATTCCGATGATCCGATGATCCGATGATTGATTTCTGTGACAACATAAAAAATGCGCCCAGGTATATCACCCGGACGCATCATCATTATTCTCAAATTATTATTTTGCAAACCGTACAACAGCAACAGGACGGAGATACAATTTTCCTTTTATCCTGTCTAATGCCATCTTAGATTTACCATTAAATAAAAATCCTTTAACAACACCATTATCATCATAACCATAATAGTCATAATAGAGCATTTTAGGTTCCGGTATCTTTTGATTAATAGTTGGAAGTCCTATCGAATAAATAGTCTCCATTTCTGCTTCATTAGGCAAGTGCCAACCAGTTATTTCATTTTCAGATGCGATTTCCGATAATTTAGAATTGATGGAATTACGAGCTTCTTCTTGACTCATCGTACCATTACATACATCAGAATACTGATTCGGATGCAACAGCAATACCTTGATAGCATTACTTTCTTCGGTGCGACTCAATACATAACACCCTTTATAGAGGGTACCAACCTCAGGAGCTGTTTCATTGATAGTAGGACCAGATCCTCCATCCTGAGTATTGGTCTCATCGAAGTTAAAGACGATATCCTCAGTACCCTGCCATGTAGCCCCTGTGATAGTACCCGTCACATGAAAATTTTGTTTCTCAGTATAGGTAGCATTAATATGATATAGATAGTTGCTTTTCCATTTATCGGTCAACTGATAGGTATAACCTTTAGCATTTCTATTCGTTGTCATACTTATCTTCACAGAGGCAGATGCAGCAACATCAAACAACACATGTCTTGGAGTTTTCAACTCCCATGTACCCGATTCCGTACTAGATTTTTCCAGTGTGATCACTTCAATATTCACATCTTTCTTTGTACCGTCAAAAGCCATACTCTTATACGTCTTCGACAGCGTCACACTCACAGCAGTGACATCGTCAGGAACCTGTTTGATGACGATAGATGCAATCTTCGACACACAGCGATTCATCAACAGGTTGATAGTGTTAGCTTCCCCTTTCTTCGTAGTCACCGAACTGTTAGCCATCATCAAGTCCCCATGCTCTTGTCCGTCTTGCAAGGCAATCACAGGCTCAAGTGTAGCCTCTTTCACACTGGGTAACGTATATTTCCCCTCTGCCACACCTCCGAAGGCATACACATCATACACACCTTCTACCAAGTCATAGCAAACACTCGCGTCAGCAGATTCGATACGCCGAAAGTCAATACACGCCTTGTTGGCATTAAACAGATAAACAGCCACAGGATACGCCACTTCTTCAGCCCCACTCTCCGAGCGAGTGGTAACAGTCAAACTACTTTCTGGGTTAACCGGGGTTACCTCAGAGAATTCTTTTTCACAGGATGTCAAGAGGGTCATTGACACCACAGTCATGACAATACTCACGACCAAATTGATGTTCTTTTTCATTTTCTAGTTTTAAGTTTTATTGTTATTGTGGTTTCATCGCCTTTTTTATATAAATCACACAAAAGTACAAAAAATCACAGAAACAAAGAAAAAAAATTAAAGGAAAATCAAAAAAATCCACGGAACACACTCTAACACGGAGTGTTTAGTGTTTATAGGTTAGTGTTTATGGGTTATAGGTTAGTGATTAGTGGTTAGCGTTAAGGTTAACGTTAAGGTTATAGTTTAAAGTTTAGAGATTCTAGTTAAAGATTTTAGTTTAGATTTCGAGCCGTAAGGCGATCCATTATAAAATTCTTCCCAAAAGCGAGGTACTCGAGCGCATTTTGTTTAGGATTTTAGTTAAAGATTATATTTATGGAGGCTGAGTGGTAGATTATTTCTGGCCTCCGGCCATATTTTAACAAAGATTTCCTCAAAGATTTACCTATGGTTTGTTTTGTCACGACTCAGCAT
>SAMEA104315432__coassemble_3311_pt1 | contig 5140 bp, 5 predicted proteins | sample SAMEA104315432__metabat2_low_PE_029 | metagenome-assembled genome bin SAMEA104315432 (sample SAMEA104315432) | gut metagenome | biome: Monkey gut; feature: monkey-associated habitat; material: faeces | place: China | collected 2013 | reverse complement strand
AAAAATGACTCGACCATAGGTCAAGGCATCCCGTATTCATCCCGAAGCCGAGAGCAGAGCTGAAAATATAATGAAAGGGCTCATGCGGGCATTTTTACTTGCATGCCCTTTACCTTATTTTTTGTGTGAGTCTTCCCAACAATTCTATACCATATACTGGCCAACGAGGCACCTTACGTATGTTGGTTCTTACGGCTGGAATATCGAGCAACAAGAAGAGAAGCATCACACTACCACTGATCCACACGATAATACCGTAGATTTGTTTGATGGCAACATTCATCATACTATGCACATACTGGGGCATGTACTTGGCAAAATCAAAATGCTGAAGATCAATACGGGTCAACGTGAGATTTTGTCCATAACGCACTATATTATCGTTCATAAAATGCGAGAACCAATGGGTGTAAATACCATAACCTACTGCTCCTGCCAGATACATGTGGAAGATATTGAAGACGAACAGTCCCATAAAGAAATGTTCGAGATCGGGAACTGATTCGTCAAGGGCCCACATCAAAGTAGCAGCAAGAATGGCGTAAGCTGCTCCCCTGCAAAGGATGGGCAGGCGAAACTGTTCAATATTGACCTGCATGTCGAGTGTGAAGTACATCTGCACACCATAAAGGAAGATAAAACCGAAACCGATGGCAAAGAGTTTCCATACTTTCCATTTCAGCACCTTGAGCCACAACAGGTCTATGGCTACACCAAGGTAAACGCCTGGCAAAGCCCATAATAACAATTCTTCCTTCGTATGTTCTTCCAGTTGAATCACCTCAGAAAATAGTATCTCTTCAAGGGTGTGCTCACTTCCAAACAGAAATTCGCCAATCACCAAAACGACGATGATCAACAATACATTACGCATGTTAAACAACTGGAGATCGACGTATGGGTTGCTGACTCGAAGAAGACGATGGAGGACGACACCGGTAAGGAATATCGCCACACCTACCATGATACGCAGTTCGCGACTGTCCATCCACATCTTATAGTCGCCATACACAAAGATATACGAAACGACCAACATCAGCAAACTGATCAGCAAACCGCTTCCGAAATCAATTCCCTTCAAAGACAATCTATTGGGCATAGGACAGAATGGCTTACACAACACCAATTGTACGGTCATGATCACACACATGAATCCAACAATAAACACATGCATCATCTGCCACGAAAAATGATAACCGAACCATGCCGCAAGAAAACCGCTTCCTTCAATAGCGGTAAGCAACACGATATGAAGCACGGGGAAGAATACGGCGAAATCTCGACGTGGCGTTATCCATAACTGAATATTACTCATGTGTTCAAAAGTACCTTGTAGCTTCGCCATTCCTTCTACGAAACAGACCAAGAGCAATAAAGGCATAAAAGTAGAATGAATGGTGATGAGGTTACATGCTGAAACGACTATTGCTGATCCGATAATCAGTTGCTGATTGGTAAAACGAAACTTCATTCGAAAAAGCATGGGGAAATAGACGGCCATACCAGCAAGATTGGCATAGAGCAGTAACATCAAGTCTTCTATCATAAAATTGGTAGTACCCTGAATACATTCTAAGGCTCCGAGATAGATGCCTCCAGAAAACTGGAATCCAAACACGCAGACAACATAGATCCATGGCTGGATACACTTGGGTACCCAGTTGCGAAACATGGGCATAGAGAATTCCATATTCGAAGGTGGTGGAGGGGGAAGTGGTAACATGTTATATTCTCCTATTAGTATTTCACTTCACATTCCAGATTATATCCCGCATGAAGCTTTTTCATGTCCTCAGCACGATTGCCGTCCAACGAAATACGTACGGTAACACGTTGTTCTACCTTGACAAAATTACCTGTGGCATTGTCGATGGGCAACAACGAGAAGGCACTTCCTGTCGCATTACTGATGCGCTCAACATGTCCGGTGTATTTCACTCCTGGCACGGCATCTGCCGTAATTTCCACTTCTGCTCCTTCATGAATATGGGGCAACTGACTTTCCTTGTAGTTAGCTTCTACCCATATACTGTTGGCATTCACGATATTCACCATGGTTTGACCGGGCTGAACCAACATGCCTTCTACAATATCTTTTGTACCTACTACTCCGTCACAGGTGGCTATAATATAACAGTATGAAAGATTCAGACTGGCTAGTTCTACGGCTGCACGTGCCAGACGCAAAGCGCATATTGAAGCTGAAAGGTGATGACCTTGCTCTATCTTCACACTCGTTTGGGTGTTTCGCGAATGTGAGACTTGATCATATCTGGCTTTAGCACTCAGATAAGCGGTATGAATGTTGTCATACTGCTGCTGTGTTACGGCTTCTTTCTTCAACAGGGCTTCAAAACGACTGTCTTCCCGTTTGGCATTTTCCATGTTCACACGGGCTTCTTCTATACCTGCATCGGTCACTTGGATGCCTGCATCGGTTGTCAATACTGCGTCCTGTGGCTTTAGCTCCTTCTTCTGCACGGGCAAGGTCGGCTTCGGCTTGCGCAAGACGGAGGCGAAATTCTGCATCTTCTATCACAACAAGGGTATCGCCTTTCTTCACCCGTTGAAACTCTTCAAATCTAACCTCTTTGATGAAACCCTGCACACGGGTGTTCTGTGGAGTAATATGCTGACGCACACGAGCATTATCTGTATATTCCACACAACCGAAATGACCAAAGTTCATCATAACGATAATTGCTCCCACTACAACCATAGCGATAACGACGGTATTATAAACGTATTTCTTGATATTTTTCATTTTTATTTGATGTATTTTAAAGTTGTCCTACAATATATTTCATTTGATAATAAGCATAAGTGATATTGATACGTGCATCTACCTCTTTCAGTTCGGCGTCTAACTTCATATTGCTTGCATCTATCATATCGGTAACGAGCGCCAACTGGTTGAGATAGCGATTATTGACCACTTGGTAGTTTTGCAAAACCAACTGCACACTCTTCTGTTGGGTCTCCAACTCAACATAACTTTGCATATAATTGACATAAGCAGCTTGCACCTGGTTGTTCAACTGTTCTGCAATAACCGTTTTCTGTTCAGTGGCCATACGACTGTCCATACGGGCTTGCGCCAGTTTTCTTTTGCTCTTAAACAACGATGACAACTGGTATTGTACGCCAACGCCCACAAACCACACATTGAGATTCTTGTCGATGGGAGGTAATTCAAAAGTAATGGGGCCGTTGAAATTATTTTGTGCCACAATTGCAATTTTGGGAAGTAGATCACTCTTGGTGAGCTTTTCCTTTTCATGAGCCATCTGTTCACTCACTCCTGCCATCTGCAATTGTATGTTATTACCTGTTGCCATTTTCTGCCATTGCTGTTCTTCGTCTTGATCAAACAAAGCCTTGGTGGCATCATCCGTAGGAATGATAGTCTCCGAAGGTGACAACCCTAAAGAGGTGCATAGTTGATGATTGAGTATCTTTCGCGTGTTCTGCAATTGGGTGAGGGTGAGTTTTTGTGTTTCCAACTGCAACTCATAACGCGTAATATCGTTTTTCAAGGCTAACCCCTGCTGTTGCTTCTCGCTGATGTTACGAATCAGTTTTTCTGTCAGTTGTATATTACTCTCCACCACTTCCTTTCTGTGAGCAATCTTTTGTAACTCAAGATATTGTCCCAAAACAATAAAGCGTTGGTTTTGCTTGTTTTGCGCATATCGCAATTGTGCTTGACTGGCTCCGAGTTGTGCCAACTGGATTCCTGCACTAATAGCTCCGCCAGCATAGATCACTTGCTGCACGTCAACCAAAAACTGATTGCCGAAATGTGGAGACGTTAGGTTTTGCACATGACCTAAATCACGGTCTGTCATCAAGGCATTACCGATATAACTGGCATTGACTTGCAACTTGATATCTGGCAATTGCTGGTTTTTCGCTATACGTACTGCCTCTTCGGCTGACAGAATAGCTGTTTTACTCACTTTCACACTACTGTTATGTTCATCTATCAATTGGAACATCGCTTCGATACTCAGACCTCGCTCTGTTTGGGCATCAACACCTATGATCCAGGCGAAGCAAAGAGTTATCACGAAAAATAATCTATTGTTTTTCATACTTCTAATTAAAAAAATCAGGTGCAAAGGTACTTACTTTTCTTCACTATGTCGATAATAAAATTTCGTCAAAATTTGACAATTTGAGAAATATTTCGTAATTTTGCCACATGAAACAAACTGCGCTCTACTCGATCAACCCCTCCACCTGCGACAACGAGGTACGCGCCATTGATTACGGCGCTATCATCTATAGCCACACAGGGACTGCTACCATACGCATCAATTTTGACCATTGGGAATTGAAAGGCGAAAGCGTACTGATTCTTTTCCCTGGAGATGTGATTAGTTTCAAACAAATGGACGACAACTTCTCGGCTCACGAGATTCGGTACTGTAGTGATATCCTACGAGAGGCAAGCCTCAACGTCGAACATGCCGTATATGATACGCTCAAAGCCGACCGTAGATGTGGATACCCGCAACTGATCAACGAGGTTGTTAACAGCATGTTCAGAATCTTCACCTTCTACTTTACCGTCGAACACTATTCCATGACCGACAGAATAGTGGCTTTGCAGCTACAAGCGTTCTTCCTCGGATTTTATGATTACCTCAAGTCTCATCCACATAAAGACTTGCGCGATAAGGGCACGCAACGCACAGACGAACTGTTCAATCAGTTCATGAATCTCATGGAACATGAATTCAGACAGGGACATGAGGTCAACTATTATGCCTTGCGCATGAATATCTCGCGTAAGTATCTCAGCATGATTGTAGGGAAGAAAACAGGGAAATCACCAAAACGCATCATCGACGAATATATCACCCTACGACTGAAACTCGCCATGCAGACCACGAAGTGCAGCCTGAAACAAATAGCCCATGAGTTCTGTTTCTCTGACCAAAGTGCCTTGACACGATATTTCCGCACACATACCGGTATTTCACCACAACAGTTCAGACTAATGAAATGAAAGCTTTATTCCCAACAGCCTCCAAGAGGTCCAGATAAGCAACATACCAAACGGGTTCAACAGGAGTAACCGCAACCGCTATTCTAAAGAATCGTTAAAACAAAGGAAAATATCGAAGAATAAGAA
>SAMEA104315432__coassemble_2873_pt1 | contig 5697 bp, 3 predicted proteins | sample SAMEA104315432__metabat2_low_PE_029 | metagenome-assembled genome bin SAMEA104315432 (sample SAMEA104315432) | gut metagenome | biome: Monkey gut; feature: monkey-associated habitat; material: faeces | place: China | collected 2013 | reverse complement strand
CAACATCAAAACAAATAAGATAAACCGTCCAACTTTTTGGGGTCACATCAAAATCCAACCACAAATGATATAAAACAAAGTCGTGCGGCATACTGTGCTGTGACTCCAATTCCACCATCTTATCCTGCATCGTACTTGATGTTCTCAAATACTCAGAAATCTTCAAATGACGGTTTATTTGACTCACTGTAGATGTCAAGTCAATGGCACAGATCACGAAACCCAACATGGCATTACAACCAAGTAACGTCGGATACTTACCTGAAGTAAAACGCCTGATACCATTATCTACATACTCCCTGCTAAGATGGCTCTTACCGTCAAGTCGTTTGCACTCTATAGCAAAGAACGCATCCTGGATGCTATAAATGTTATAGGATAAGAATTGCATATCAACCCGGCCTGACGTCAATTGCAACCACACTTCAGAACCATAATGATAATTCTTTGCTGTTGTTGTCGTTATCTTATAGGCTTGGTCAAAGAAATACTTGCCAAACTCGTCCCGAATTTTGTTCTCATCATCTGGCAAATGCTGTCCGTTCTTACATATAAGTGCATATACGCCACAGATGTCATTCAACAGGCCATGTAGTTGCGAACGATAAAAAACTTTTCTATATTCAAACACCGATGCATCCATTTCTGCTATCTTGTAGTTTTTGTTAATAATTCATCAACAAATTCCTGAACATCCACGTAAGCCATCGCCGGATGCCACAATCGATGTTCACTTGGCTTTACTATATAGAACCCATCCTTCTCAAAACCTCGTATATCCTTGCGCAGATACAGTTGATCTGTCACACGCTCGGTAGACATAGCAAGCAGGAACGCTTCCAGAGTACCGAATGCACCATCTTTGCATTCAAATGCCCTTGGTTCTTTTGCAACTCTAAAACGCATCATAACATAAGAGGGGGCTATCTCACAACTACAATTCAAATGCATTCCTTCTCCAAATTGCCCGTTGAATCTATTCAGGAAAACACAAGCATACGCTTCCATCAGTTTTTTACCTGCCCTGTCATTTCTCACAGGCTCTGCAACAACATTGCCAGTAGCAATTGGAATCGAATAGTTGTTGGCATAGTCAATCAGCAATTGTTCAACTTCTGACAAACCTAATTCCCGCGCTATGCAATCTTCTATATTGTCTTTTTCGCGCTCAATTTGTTTCGCAAAAACATTTGGATCCTGAAGAGGATTGTTCTCAAGGTTCCTGTATTTCTTTTCAATCCTTTCAACTATCTGGTGAATATCACTACTCAAATATGGCAATGAGAACTTCTCCATGTTATGTCCCTGCTCTCGTTCAGTTCCCAAAGAACTGAAGCACATCAAGGCATAATAGGTAAAGAAGCGGGAATTCAACATACCCTCAATATTTCTCAACGTTTCAATGCTGTCACCATGAACACCGGTAATAGCATCTTTATATACGGCATCTTCTGTACAAACTGCAGCTCTGCAAGAAAAGTCTGTTGCATCCAAACTCTTCCTTATCAACAGTATAGGTGCCTCAAATAATTGTTTGCGCCGCCCCCACTGGGCAGTTGCCAACTCCCATGGTTCATCCGATGGGCTTACCACGTACTGCAGCAAATGGTCTGCCTCTATTTTTTTCTTACCGACATAGTCACTGATGTCATAATGTCTGTTTCCTTCTTTTCCGCAGGTAACGCCAAGTCCATATACATAGCCACGTTCATCTATCTCTTCCTTGACAGTTCTCTTCTCTTTAAGACGCTTCACAAGAAGAAAATCCAGATAAGTGCCATAAAGCAATATCTTCCATAGGTAATCGTATTGGCAGAGCAGTTCCTGACGTACATACTGTATGTCGGCCTTCTCAACAGTCAGCACCTTAAATAGTGAGAAAAACACACTGGGCTTGACAGAAGTATGCAGCACCAGATGTCGCATACTATTCACTGCCTTCGCTTTTTTCTGATAGAACATCACACAAGCCGGTGCAATTGAAGGATCGATAGACTGTGAAAACACTTCACGTCTCACCGACGACAACTCCAGTACAGCGTCCAGTTGTACGTTTTCCAGAAAATAGCTGCGGAACCCACAACTCTGATTGTTATAAAGCACTTTGCTCGTCAGCACAAAAGCTGTTTTAGTGTTAGTTCCCATGAAATCAAGAGCTCTAACCATAAAAGCCTGGGCTATCTCTTTATTTCCAATTATGCCACGTCTTCCCTCTGCACGGGCACGGGTTACGATATATTTTTGGTATTCCGGCTTAATCTCCACACCTGCTTCGTCATATTCCTTACGTCCTCTGTTCCAAGGTGGGTTGCCTATGATATAGTCAAACCTCATATCCTCAAATTCTACAGGGCAGAACGCATCCTGGCAAAGCAGATTTGTTTCAAGTAGATTGGGAAACCTGAACGTAGATACATCAGCAGGTTTCTGATAGTCCAGCATGGTCAGATAGATGGAAAATGCTGCCACCTGCACGGCGCTCTGGTCACTATCTATACCAAATATATTGTTAAGAGCCAGTTCTCGCAACTTCTCCTGAAATCTCGCCCCTTGCAAATCCTCTTGTTCAGCATGAGTGATAAAATGGTCAATGATACGGCGGAGTGTTTCAACTAGAAATATACCCGACCCACATGCTGGATCCAACACCCTGCACCTGCTCTCTGTCGTAGTCCTTAAATATCGGGATACAGTGTTCTCTACAACATATTCTGCAAGAAACAACGGAGTATAGTATGCACCTTCCTTCTCTTGGTTTTCCTTACCGATAAACCGCTCATACACATTACTGATGAACTCAACAGGCAGGATAGAGAAGTCATACACATCAAACAAAGCCAGTGAGCCGTCTTCCAAATTCTCACTTTTTAGCAGTCTTACAAGAACATTCAGAGCTGCGTTAGGTATGGTATCCAGTTCTTCTCTCGAAATCTTAAATAAGTCACCATTAAAACCCGTCTCCTTGTCTTGCAGCGTCTCAAACAGGTCAGAAAGCCTGCTCTTGTCTTGCAGCAGTTTAATAAGGTCACCGTTTGCCAGAACCCTTTTTTCACCCTCAAATCTCAGCATGATATTCCGATCTGTCAGATAGCGCAAGAATATCATCTTACCTATCAGACGGTTGGCAAGATTGCGGGAAACTCCGATTTTTTGAATATGCAACTGGGCGAATTCTATATTTTTCAGCAGATAATAGTCAACCCTGTTATGATAAGCCAAACGGGTGCGGTTTTCCTCCCAACTTTCACCGGTAACAAGTTTGAAGTAGGTAAATTGGTCAAGTACCCCTTCATCGCCTATCATTTGGAGGGATTTCAGTTCCTTTTCATATTTGAAGCCATTGAACACATCAACATGGTCGTTCTTCACCACCATCACAATGGGCACTTCATTCAAGTTCCATATGGCCTTAAACAACGATGTGCAGTTTTTGGGGTTTTCAAAGAAAAATATCAAGGGTTTACCGCCTATTGCAAACAAGGCTGACATTTCGTGAAAGGGGCTTGATGAGTCTTGAATAAGCGTACTTATCCTTGACGACAATTGCACCTTGTCAATCCACTCAGGATCGTCAATAGTCACAAAGCCACTTTTATTCAAAAAGCCTAACTTCTTGTATAGAACTTCAATACCCATATTCTCTCTTCTGATAAATCAAAAATACATTTGCTTATAAAACTTTATTTGCCCTCTGCAAAATTAACGTATTCTTCTCACAAACATCGCATCCCTTTGCAAACATTACAGTTTTTTAACCTCAAAGACCATTCCTGCCCGTTGTCTTTACCAGTAATCACTGGGCTATTCATAACTATCGAAAACTTTTTCTTGAAAATTTTCGTTTTTGTTTTGGTCTTCTTTTCGTTAAACCCTACATTTTTTGATCCAAGTTCTTACCCTTTTCTTCGTGCTCAAAGTTGGGGATATTTGGTCCACTACAAATTCCAGAGCATACCCGTTCAAGTTGCCTATGTGATGCACCCCTAACCTTCAACTCTTTCAACACTGTTCTCTTGGATTCGTCTTCAAGTTTCTGAAAAGCACTGCTGTTGGTCACGCCCGTCATCTCAATTATCATCTGCCAAACCTGGTCATCAGGCAATAGCCATAATAGGTGCAGTTCGTTCCACAAGGAAGCCCGTTATCATCCGTACGCATGCGCATCCGATCAAGAGTATTGATAAACTGCCAATTATCCTCTTCATCTTCGAAGATATTCTGATGATTGATGCCACGCATCATCACATGAAATATCCCAGTGCACGATTCCTTCCTCGCCTGCCTTGGCATGCTTGTATTGTAGATCCGTTTATACCTTCAGTTTAAGCTGATGCCACAGACCCTCTGGCATCTTCTATTATCCACCATATCTTCACACCATTAAACCGTTGCTCCGTAATATTCACTAGAGGTCATTTGACGCCTCAACATAGTGAAAGCGAGCTTTCACTATGTCTTCCATGCTTCAGGAATTCCGTGATTTCTGTAATTTCGACATCAAAGGGAAACACAGGGACAGTCCCTGTTTCCAGACATCAGACTTCCGACTCACGCACTCCTTCGTCTCATTGTCACCGATTACAACCTCGGCAAACTTTGGCTTGCTTCTTATAAATCTAATCAAATTCAGTTTGTGTTTTTCAAGGAAGTAAATAGATCTTTCCTTATTTTTCATCGAATAGATTCAGAGTTTTTTGAGGAATGATATGCTCAATAAACTCAACTATACGATATGACTTATTTTCGTATGCACGATATTCCTTGTTATACCTCTGCACTCTTCTGAGTTTCACTTTGATGGCATCTCCCTTACCAAATCTCTCACCTTCATCAATTTTCTGCATCAAAGCATCATCTTTGACTATCATGGAGATTTTAAATCCATTATACATGAATTGCCAGCGAGAACCACGTTCAAAGTTTAAGCCAACTATGACAAGAGTTGTTATTTCTTCCTCAATTCTTTCCTCTGGTACAGCATCTTCCGTATCAAATCCATCATAAATATAATCCTCAAATTCCTTACGTTCAAATTCAGCACATTTCTCACCACCATCACCTTTGACAGTGAAGCCTTCAACACTTGGATCGTCATTAGCTGTTTCCATTGATTTAGAGACTGCTTGTCTTACAATTTGCTGATTATAAGTATTAATCGTTATATTTACATTATCTCCAAATTTAAGAATTGTATCAGCATTTTTCTTCTCCTCTTTAGTCTTAACAGGCCTACCTTTGAAATGCTTATATAGCTGATATACACCACCTACTACACAACACAAAGCAGCCACGTATTCTACAGTTTCTTTTGAGAACAATTGTTCTACAATATTCTGAGCCACAGATACATCTACCACGAAAGATCCTTGCTTCAATGCATTCACCTTAAGCGTAACCTCACGAGCACCCCCACTGAGTTGCTTGTTAGCCTCAGTGACAACAGATTGATAGTGAATCAAGATATTCACTAGAGTATTGGCATCAATACTATGAGTCTGTCCTTCAAATTCTAGTTGCATAGTCTTACGTTTCATTTATAACGTTTCTGCAAAGATAATGCTATTTTAATAAACTCACATCATTATCCTATCACTTTAACAGTATTTATCCAAAAATTCGAGGCATGCCACTGGTGATGCCACTGGCATCACAGTTTCTGTATCAGACCACGTCCAACTCCAGTCAATCGTTCAAGTT
>SAMEA104315432__coassemble_2677_pt1 | contig 5982 bp, 6 predicted proteins | sample SAMEA104315432__metabat2_low_PE_029 | metagenome-assembled genome bin SAMEA104315432 (sample SAMEA104315432) | gut metagenome | biome: Monkey gut; feature: monkey-associated habitat; material: faeces | place: China | collected 2013 | reverse complement strand
ATTAAAAATAATGGTCAAAATATTTGGATTTTAACATAGAAAGCGGAGCGTTTAGATTATAGTTTATAGTTTAGAGGTTATAGGTTAGTGGTTAGTGGATAGAGATTCTAGTTAAAGATTCTCTTAAAGATTTTCGTAGGATGATAAAGACCACTCCCTCAGACTTCAGCCTTCAGACTGCATTTTCGTTAAAGATTTTGTTTCCGTCTAATTCCGTTTAAATTCCGATGATTATTTCTGGCCATAGGCCATATTTTTATTAAAGATTTCCTCCAAAGATTTCTTGCGAAGCACCCCCCCAAAAAAACAATCCGTATAAGATCCGATGATTGATTTCCGTGCGACATTAGAAGAATCCGTGTCATCTGTGTGCAACCTTTCACCGGATGGCAGAAGGGCAGAGGTCGCGTAGGAAGCAATCAGCACAATGGGGCTTGCGAGCCGTACAAACGTAGCGACCATGGAGCAACAGCCAATGGTGAGCAAGGGGAATATCGGCAGAAGGGATGATGCGCAAGAGTTGACGCTCAACCAACAAAGGAGTAGAGGCAGACCGCGTGACGATGCCTAACCGATGGCTGACGCGGAACACATGGGTATCTACAGCCATGGCAGACTGTCCGAATGCCACACTCAACAGCACATTAGCCGTCTTACGACCCACGCCGGGAAGCGTCAGAAGATCTTCCATCGTCGCAGGAACCTCCCCATCGTGATGCGTCATCAATTCACGAGCCATCTCAACCAGATGGGCGGCTTTGGCATTGGGGTACGATACGCTCCTGATGTACTCATAGACCTCATCGGCTTCTGCTTCTGCCAGACTGCGAGCATCAGGATATTGTTTGAAAAGAGCAGGCGTAACCTGGTTAACGCGTTTGTCGGTACATTGCGCACTAAGCATTACCGCCACAAGTAGTTGGAAGATGCTGCCAAACTGCAATTCCGTTGTTGGATTGGGCATCTTCTCGCGAAATCTCGCAAAAATCAAAGCATCACGTTCATTCTTTTTCATATTCGTTGTTTTATCTCACACGGTCACACGGAATATTTTTTATCCACGGATCACACAGAAAAGATTCTAGTTAAAGATTTTCGTAGGATGATAAAGACCACTCCCTCAGACTTCAGACCTCAGACTTAAGACTTCATTTTTGTTAAAGATTTTGTTCAAGATTTTAATTTAGATGTCGAGCCGTAGGCGATCCATAATTAAGTCCTTCCCAAAAGCGAGGTATTCGAGCGCATTTTCAGTCAAGATTTTCGTTAAAGATTATTATTTCTGGCCAAAGGCCATTTTCATTAAAGATTTCCTCCAAAGATTTCTTGCGAAGCAACCCCCCAAAAAACATCCGTCTAATATCCGTTTAATATCCGATGATTTCATCCATGTGACATTTTATTGAGTTCCTTTTTGAATCTGATGTAGTATAGGAATCCCGCAATGGTCAGACCAAAGGGGAAAGCCGTCCAGATGCCATAGATGCCCAGATCGCAGATAAAGCCGAGGGTATATCCCAAGGGCAGGCTGACCACGAAATAGGCGATGAAGGCATAGGTCACCATCGGTTGTACGCAGGCTATTCCACGAAGGGCATTGGCAAACGCGTATTGCATGCCGTCACCAAACTGATAGAGCGCCAAGATGAGAATCAACCCCGACACATACAGTTGCACCTCGATATTCTCGCTGAACAACCCGCCGATATGGTTGCGGAACAGCAAGATAGGGATGCTCAGCACGAAGGAGATAAAGAGGTTCAGACGGAAACCATCCATCGCATTAGCCTTCACGGCAGCAAAGTCGCGTTGTCCCACGAAATGGCTGACGCGTATCGCCATGGCAGCTGCCAATCCCGACAGAATCAGGTAGAACAGTTGCGAGATGGTAATCATCACCTGATGGGCAGCCAAAGGAATCGTACCCAACCATCCTGCCATCACACAACTCAGACTGAACGCAGCACTCTCCATGCCGAGTTGCAAGGCAACAGGCCATCCCAAGCGGTTCATTTCTATGAAATCCACTTTGTTGATAGGATAGGAGAGGAAGTGGAGGCGATAGGTTTTGTAGTGTCGGCAGGAGAGCATCACGCCAACGAGGACGAGAGCCATGAAGACACGCGACCCTAATGTGGCAATACCGGCACCCAGGAGTCCCATTTCAGGAAAACCGCCCACGCCATAGATGAGAAGCCAGTTGAAGAGAATATTCAGCAGGTTACCGCCCACCATGGTCCACATCGCCACTTTGGTTTGTGCAATACCGTCAAAGAATTGTTTCAACGTGTTGAAGAGACCGACAAAGAGGATGCTCGCCAGATTGACCAGGAAATACGGCCGGATGAGCGACAACAGTTCGTCAGGTTGTCCGATGTGTTCAAGATTGAAATAGAGGAAGGTCATGACAGCTGTAAACAGCAAGCCGACAACCCCGTTGGCCACAAGAGAGTTTTTCACTTTTCCTCCTACGGCTTCGTGTTGTCCCATACCATAGAGGCGTCCTATGACAGGCGTCAGACCGTAGGAGAAACCCATATAGGCGATAAGTACAAGACCGAAGATATTGTTGACCAGGCCGGCGGCAGCCAGTTCTTCTGTGCTGTGATGACCTATCATGAGCGTATCGGCAAAACCGAGTACGATGGTGCCCAACTGGCCGATGATAATGGGAATGCCCAGCACGAGCAGTTCGCGGTAATGATGTCGTTGTTGTGATGTTGTAAGAGTCATTTCTTTCCGAGTTTGTCAGTCTGCGGGCCACTACCTGTGAAAGCCCAAATATGGGAGCCGGCAAAAAGTCTGTCGGCTCCCATATCGTATAGAGAGAGGGAGTGGGAACTCCCTGAGTATGTTATTATTTTGCAGCGTTGATGCGGTTCTTCACCTTATCCACGTAGGCATCGATGGTAGCAACAGCCACGATATTCACCACGTCGCGCACGCTGGCTCCGAAGTCGATGAAGTGGATAGGTTTGTTGAGTCCCATCTGGATCGGGCCGATAATCTCGACGTCTGCATCCAGCATCTGCAGCATCTTATAGCTTGAGCGTGCTGATGAGAGGTTGGGGAATACGAGCGTGTTCACATCCTTACCATTCAGGCGACTGAAAGGATACTGTTCGTCGCGGAGTTCGCGGTCGAGGGCAAAGCCCAGCTGCATCTCACCGTCGATAGCCAGTTCAGGACATTGCTGCTGCATGATTTCCGTAGCCTTGCGCACTTTCTGTGCCCCATCAGAAGTAGAGCTGCCGAAGTTAGAGTGAGAAATCATCGAGATAACCGGTTTCTCGTTGAAGAAGCGTACGCTGGTAGCCGCCAGACGTGCGATATCAACAAGTGTGTCGGTATCAGGATTCTCGTTCACCATGGTATCGGCAATATACAGGGTACCCTTCTGAGAGTTGATGATATGCATCGAACCGAAATGCTTGTATTCCGGACGGATGCCAATCACCTCTTTTGCCACCTTGATGGTGTTGCTGTATTTGGTATAGAGACCCGTGAGGAAAGCATCAGCCTCGCCAGTCTCCACCATCATCATACCGAAGTAGTTGCGCTCAAACATCTTATCGTTAGCCTCCTGGAAGGTGTATCCGTCGCGCTGGCGTTTCTCGGTCAGGATACGTGCATAACGCTCGCGGCGCTCCTGCTCGTCAGGATGACGCAGGTTGATAATCTCGATACCGTCGAGGTTGAGGTCCAGCTGTTTAGCCAATTTCGCAATCACCTCGTCGTTACCCAGCAGGATGGGGTGGCAGATGCCTTCAGCCTTCGCCTGTACGGCAGCTTTCAGCATAGTGGGGTGTACGGCTTCAGCAAATACCACACGCTGTGGATGAGCCGAGGCAGTAGCGTAGAGCTTCTGAGTCAGTTTAGTCTCCTGACCAAGCAATACCGACAGCGAACGCTTGTATTCATCCCAGTTCTCGATGGTCTTGCGGGCCACGCCACTCTCGATGGCAGCCTTGGCAACGGCAGCACTCACCTCTGTGATGAGACGAGGGTCAACAGGTTTCGGAATGAAGTACTCGCGACCGAAGGTGAGGTTGTTCACCTTATATACATCGTTGACCACGTCGGGTACAGGCTGTTTGGCAAGATCGGCAATAGCGTGAACGGCAGCCAGCTTCATCTCTTCGTTGATGGCGGTAGCGTGAACGTCGAGTGCACCACGGAAGATGTATGGGAAACCAATCACGTTGTTGATCTGGTTAGGATAGTCAGTACGACCTGTTGACATCAAGGTGTCTGGACGAGCCTCCATGGCATCCTCGTATGAGATCTCAGGTACGGGGTTAGCCAAGGCGAAGATGATAGGATCTTTAGCCATCGACTTCACCATATCCTGCGAGAGCACGTTACCCTTTGACAGACCTACGAAAACGTCGGCTCCGTTGACAGCCTCTTCCAGGGTATGCACATCACGACGGTCGGTAGCAAAGAATTTCTTCTGTTCGTTCAGGTTCTCGCGGTCAGAAGTGATCACACCCTTCGAGTCGAGCATCAGGATGTTCTCCTTTTGAGCACCGATAGCCATATAGAGTTTGGTACAAGAGATGGCAGCAGCACCTGCGCCGTTGACCACGATCTTCACCTTTTTAATATCCTTACCAATCACTTCAAGGGCATTTTTCAGTCCGGCAGCAGAAATGATAGCCGTACCATGCTGGTCGTCGTGCATCACGGGGATGTCGAGCGTACGCTTCAGGCGCTCCTCAATATAGAAGCACTCAGGCGCCTTGATATCCTCAAGGTTGATACCGCCGAAGGTAGGCGCAATCTTCTCTACCGCTTCACAGAATTTCTCAGGGTCCTTCTCAGCCACCTCGATATCGAACACATCGATGCCACCATAGATTTTAAACAAGAGGCCCTTACCCTCCATGACAGGTTTGCCGCTCATGGCGCCAATATCACCCAGTCCAAGAACAGCCGTTCCGTTAGAGATTACAGCCACGAGGTTTCCTTTGTCAGTATATCGATAGGCAGCCTCAGGGTCTTGCTGGATCTCAAGACACGGATAGGCAACACCAGGAGAGTAGGCGAGCGACAGGTCTGTCTGTGTACGGTAAGCCTTGGTAGGCTTCACTTCAATTTTTCCAGGACGGCCAGCCTCATGATAGCTGAGGGCGGCCTCTTTAGAGATTTTTACCATGATAATATAAGTAGCTTTACGTTTATTTCCATTAAAACAGCACAAAATTACAAAAAATGAGCGAAAATACGCGAAAAAACATCAACCTTTTTAATCTTTTTAGTAACTTTGTGGGCAAAATGGTTACTTATGCAGGAAATAACAAGAGATTTGACTGATTATCGTATAGGATTAAGGGATAAGATACTGGAAACAGCCATGGCTGCGTTTGAGAAAAAAGGTGTCAAGGCGGTTAAGATGGACGACATAGCAACAGCCTTGTCCATATCTAAGCGCACCTTATATGAAATATATGACGACAAAGAGGCTTTATTGTATGAAGGCATCAGCAAGCGCGACCGTCTGCGTCACGACCAGATACAATCCTATGCCAGCAAGGGTCATAATGTGATGGAGATACTGAAGGAAGCCTATCGCGTCAATAGTAACGCCTCCCGCAATATCTGTCCTGCATTCTACGAAGACATCCATCGCTATCCTAAGATAGAGCAATACATGCAGAAAGTCAGGGCCCACAAGTGCGCCGAGATATTAGATTTCATGCAATTAGGTGTTGAGCAAGGTTTCTTCCGTTCCGACATCAACTACAATCTCTTTCTCATCCTTTGTGACTCCGTCACCGATGCCATCATCAAAAACAAGCTCTTGTCAACCTATACCATGGACGAGCTCTACTACAATTTCTTCCTTGTTCCCCTCCGTGGTGTATGCACAGAAAAAGGCCAGCAACTGGTAGCGGAAACCTGGAAATAGCCTTGCCCACGGATTCCACTCTAAGTTTGCAGAAGAATGCGACGCAGTCGCATAAATGTTAAATAATCAAG
>SAMEA104315432__coassemble_2289_pt1 | contig 6782 bp, 6 predicted proteins | sample SAMEA104315432__metabat2_low_PE_029 | metagenome-assembled genome bin SAMEA104315432 (sample SAMEA104315432) | gut metagenome | biome: Monkey gut; feature: monkey-associated habitat; material: faeces | place: China | collected 2013 | reverse complement strand
TCCTCGCTTTTGGGGAGAATTTTATTATGGATCGCCTTACAGGCTCGACATCCTAACGAAAATCTTTAGAATAATCTTCAACTAACATCCCTTATTAAAGGGTTAGGGGTTATGGGTTATAGGTTAGCGTTAAGGTTAAGGTTAAGGTTGAAAGGTTAAATTAAAATTTATAAGTATATGAGAACAATAACATTGATTGTTGTGCATTGTACCGCTAATAAAGCGGGGAGCACGCTGAGAGTAAAGGACATCGATCGGTATCACCGGTCATTGGGATGGAAAGGATGTGGGTATCACTATGTGATTCCGACGGATGGGACCATCGAGAAAGGTAGAGCGGAGGATCTGGTGGGGGCCCACTGTAAGAACCATAACAAACACTCTATCGGAGTGGCGTATGTCGGGGGACTGGATGTGGATGGGAAGACTCCCAAGGATACCAGGACGCCTGAACAGAAGATTGCACTGTGGAAACTCATCAAGGAACTGAAGGAACGGTATCCTAAGGCTCTCGTCGTGGGACACTGTGACCTGGATCCACGGAAGCCGTTCTGCCCTGGGTTTAAGGTCCACGGAGGGCATTCTAAATGATCCACGGAATACACGGAGGACACGGATCATCGGATCATCGGAATTTAAACGGAATTTATACGGATTTTATTGAGTTGCTTCGCAAGAAATCTTTGGGGGAAATCTTCTTTAAGATGTTGCTTCGCAAGAAATATTTTAGGGAAATAGAATCTTAAATAGATTTCTGGACCGTTTAGGTCCTTAGATTTTACATGAAGATTTCCTCTAAGATTTCTTGCGTAAGCAACATAAAACAAATCTTTAACTAAAATCTTTGACCAAAATGCGCTCGAGTTCCTCGCTTTTGGGGAGGGTTTTATTTTGGATCGCATCGGAGATGCTCGAAATCTTAACTAGAATCTATAGAAGAATCTTTAACTAGAATCTCTTTTCCGTGTTCTCCGTGTGGTCCGTGGATGTTTTTGGGGTTGCTTCGCAAGAAATCTTTGGAGGAAATCTTTAATAAAATATGGCCTATGGCCAGAAATAATCTATCATTCAGCCTCCATAAATATAATCTTTAACTATAATCTTTGACGAGAATACGCAACAGTACGTTGCTTTATGGGAGGGTCTTATTATGGATCGCATCTTAGATGCTCGAAATCTTAATGAAAATCTCAAAGAGAATCTTTAACTAGAATCTATAAACATTAAACTATAACCTTAACGCTAACCACTAAACACTAACCTATAACCTTTAACCTTTAAACTATAACCTTTAAACTAAACACTCCGTGTCCTCCGTGTGCTCCGTGGATTATATTTCGTGGATATTTTACCGGTTTTTGTGGTGTTCGAACCAACGGTGGGTGTAGAGGTTGTAGATGAGCATGGCGAGGGAGACGAGGATGAGGGAGGTGGTCAGGGCGGTGGTGTAGCGGGAGGTTGGGAGGGCGTAGGTGATGCCGACGCCGAGGGCGATGCCACTCTCCCATGCCAGCATATAGGTGCTCTGGGAGGTGCCACGCTGACAATGGCGACTGAGTTTGATGAAGAACAGGAGGAAACGGGAACCGATGAGGCCGATGGCGATGCCTATCAGGGTGGCAGCGATGAAGTCGGAGGATGCTGTGGGACGTACCATCAACAGGAGGAGGGCTGCCAAGAACAGGATGAGGCCACTGACAACCTCACTCTTGAGTTCTGCATCACGGAAGACAAAACGACAGGCTAACAGAGCGAAGAGGTAGCCTACCATGATACCGGCATAGAAATCGATGGTGGTGGCTAATGCCAAGACCATACCTACTGCCACGGAGATGAGGAGCAGGTTGACGAAAAGAATGAAGCCACTGCCTAACCAGAAACGATCGGTGCTGAACAAAGTGACATGATCGGAAGGAGCACGGAACGGGAATTTCACCATGCGGATCAACAGGAAAGCGAATAAGGCGCAGCCTACGGCCATCCATAACACATCAGGAACAGGCATGTGGAAATGGCGGGTGGCAAAAAGACCTACCAATGGACCGAGGGACAGGGCGAAACGTCCGAACCACGACATGCTGTGGTTTGCCTCGGTACGGAGGTATGACTCACAGGTGTCGATGACGAGGGTGCTGGAGAGTATCATCTGTGCCAAACCGAAGGTGGCACCTTGTACCAATCGCAACAGTATGACGAGGGGGAAGGTGGCAGAGGGCCACCCACCGTCAAAGAGATACCATAGGACACCAAGACATGCCGCCATGATGACGATAGACCAGAGGCATACCTTGTTGCGCCGATAGTGTTGCACAAGGAACGAACAGAAGGGACCGAAGAGGAACAAGCCCAAGGCGAAGACCGCCATAGAGCCCCCTGTTTCTACCGCCGTGAAATGTCCGTTATCCTCCAAGCATTGCGGCAACAGCGGATAGAGGATATAGACCGACATAGACAACAGCAGGTTTGCCAAAGCCATCTGCCAGAACTCTCTATGCCAGAGACGGATATGAACGGGAGTATTCTGTGCGTTCATCGGGATATAGTGCGATTAGTAAGACTCGTTATCGTTGGGGAAATCGCCTGTTTTCACATCACCCACATACTGTCCTACAGCATCGGTGATGGTATCATGGAGTTGGGCGTAATGGCGGAGGAACTTCGGTTTGAAGCCCTTGTTCATGCCCAGCATATCGTGTACCACGAGGACCTGTCCGTCGCAGCCATTACCTGCACCGATACCGATGGTAGGAACGGTGAGTTCACGAGACACCTGTGTGGCAAGTGCAGCAGGAACCTTCTCCAGGGTGACAGCACAGCAACCAGCCTCTTCAAGGGCATGGGCATCAGCCAGGAGTTTGGCAGCCTCAGCCTCCTCTTTCGCACGCAGTCCATAGCCGCCGAAGACATTCACAGACTGTGGGGTGAGACCGAGGTGTCCCACTACGGGGATGCCCGCACCGACGATGCGGCGTATCATATCGGCAATCTCTGCCCCACCCTCTATCTTCACGCCATCGCAACCTGTCTCTTTCATGATGCGTACAGCATTGCGTACACCATCATCGGCAGTCACCTGATAGCTACCGAAGGGCATATCGCAGACCACAAAGGCACGTTTGACAGCTCTTACCACCGAACGAGCATAGACGATCATCTCATCGACGGTGATGGGGAGTGTAGTGGCATTGCCAGCCATGACATTAGAAGCAGAATCGCCAACGAGGATGGCGTCAACGCCAGCACCATCGACAATACCTGCCATTGTAAAATCATAAGAGGTGAGCATGGCAATCTTCTCACCTTTTTGTTTCATTTCCTTTAATCGACATGATGTGACTTTTCGGGTGTCACTAACCAAATATCCTGCCATTATATCTTATTAATTATTAAAGTTTTGGAATATATTCGCTAAAGTCTTTGATAACCTCATCGCTGAGTGGTGCTATCTGTTCTGGTGCATTGGTTGTAGCCAGTGCCACGACGGTCATGCCTGCGGCACGTCCAGAGCGCAGTCCATTGAAGCTATCTTCGAAGACCACGCAGTCGGTGGGGTTAACCCCAAAGCGTGCTGCTGCCTTCAGGTAGCAGTCGGGATGCGGTTTAGAGTATTCGAAGTCCTCGGAAGTAAGGATGGCATCGAAATAGGTTTTGAACTCAGGATGTCGGCGATAGACATTCTCCATCTTGGCTTGGTTGGAACTGGTGACGACAGCGGTCTTCACGCCATGGCTACGCAGTAGTTTGATGGTTTGTTCGAAGCCCTTCACATAGAGATAGTCCATCTCCTCTTCATATTTATTCAAGCGTTCTGTGATGAGGGTTCGTTTGTCTTTCAGGGGTCCATCGAACCATGCGTCATAGATTTGGTCGAGTGTCTGGCCTTTTATTTCGTGTTCCAGTCCGGGGTGTTCCGGATGGAACTCTCTGCACTGTTGTCCCCAGAAGATTGTGTATTGGGGTTCTGTATCGAAGACGACTCCATCCAAGTCGAATAATGCTGCTTTCATGTTGTTGTTATCTTAAAATCGGCTGCAAAGGTACATATTTTATAAGCAACAACCAAGAAAATCTCTCACTTTAAATTATTATGTCTCACGGAGAGCACTCTGAATGATCCACGGAGGACACGGATCATCGGATTGTTTTCGTTAAGCCATGAGCAGAATAAAGCTCCTTTAATTATGCCGTGGCGAGAAAACAAAGGCGTAGCCAATTTAAACGGATGTTAAACGGAATTATTTTTTGGGGTTGCTTCGCAAGAAATCTTTGGAGGAAATCTTTTTTAAAGAATGGCCGGAGGCCAGAAATGTTATGGATCCACGGAGCGGAGGGCACGGATTTTTTTAGTAGCTACGCTAGAAATCTTTGGAGGAAATCTTTAATAAAAATATGGCCTGTGGCCAGAAATGTTATGAGTAAGAACCTCGTAGAATGAAAACAAAATCTTTAACAAAAATCCTAAACAAAATGCGCTCGAGTTCCTCGCTTTTGGGGAGAATTTTATTATGGATCGCCTTACAGGCTCGAAATCCTAACTAGAATCTTAACAAAAATCTTTAACTAGAATCTCTAAACTTTAAACTATAACCTATAACCTATAACCTTTAAACACCTCTAAACACTAACCTCTAAACACTCCGTGTCCTCTGTGTGGTCCGTGGATTTTTTACCGGAGTACACATGAAGGGAATAAATAAAAAAACTTAAAACGACGAATAAACAGGTTGATATTCAAGTAATTTTATTATCTTTGCATTCGAAACCACTGTTTCTGAAATGGCGGTTTCGGAAAAATTTCCATCGAAAAAGAAGTTCTAAATATGTAGTATTATGAAATTTTTTGGAAGACATAACGAAATAAAAGAGTTGCAAGAAACAAGAAACCTGTCTTTGCAAACGGCTCGTTTCACTATCGTGACTGGACGCAGACGTAGCGGAAAGACGTCCTTGTTGATAAAAGCGTACGAGGATGTGCAGGATATGCTGTATTTTTTTGTTGCAAGAAAATCAGAAGCAGAGCTCTGCAGAGATTTTATCGAAGAGATGACAAGCAAGCTACAGCTTCCTATTCTCGGCGAGGTTACACGTTTTGCAGACATTTTTAAATATCTGCTGCAACTGTCCAAGACTCGTCCTATCACACTCGTCATTGATGAGTTTCAAGATTTCAAGCGGGTTAATCCCTCAATCTTTTCAGACATGCAAAAGATTTGGGATCTCAACAAACAGGAAGCTCATATCAATCTCGTGGTCTGCGGTTCTGTTTATTCGTTGATGAACATCATCTTTAAAAACAACAAACAACCTCTCTACGGCAGGCAGACTGGAGAAATAAAAGTCACTCCATTTCCCCCTTCTGTTATCAAGGAAATCATCTCTACATATAACCCATCCTACACCAACGAAGATTTACTGGCACTATACAGTTACACTGGCGGTGTGGCAGAATATGTTGAAATGATGATGGATACAGGAGCCACGACCAAGGAAGAGATGACAGAGAGGTTTGTTGCCAAAAACTCTTATTTCATATACGAAGGGAAAAATATGCTGATAGAAGAATTTGGCAAAGACTATGCCCGTTATTTCGAGATATTACAACTTATCGCTTCTGGTCACACGACTCGTAGTGAAATTGAAAGTATCATGAAAACAGAACTTGCGGGCTATCTCACCAAACTGGAGAATGACTATTGCTTGATATCCCGTTATACCCCGATGTTTCAAAAGACCAATCGAAACATACGTTATCAGATAGAAGACAACTTCCTTCGCGTTTGGTTTCGCTACATCTATAAATATGGATATATGATAGAGGTTGGCGCCAATAAAAAACTAAAGATGGTTATTGACAAGAACTACACCACATACACCGGTAAGGTTCTGGAAAGATATTTTACGGCAAAGATGATAGAAAGTGAAGAATATACTCAGATTGCTTCCTGGTGGGACAGAAAAGGCGAGAACGAAATTGATATTATCGCTGCCGATGAACTGGAAAAGAAAGTTATTTTTTATGAGGTAAAACGCCAAGCCCAGGATATCAACCTCGGTATCTTAAAAGATAAAGCTGAGCATTTCTTTCAGACTACAGGTAAATTCAAGAAATTCAATATTGAATACCAAGGTTTGTCGATGGAGGATATGTAAGCCACGGATCATCGGAATTTAAACGGAATTTAGACGGAATTTTTTATCCACGGATCATCGGAATTTAAACGGAATTTATACGGAATTTATTGAGTTGCTTCGCAAGATGTTTTGGAGTAGCGAAGACAGAGTGAGAGCGCGCTTTCACTATGCTGAGTCACGACAAAACAAACCATAGGTAAATCTTGGAGGAAATCTTTTTTAAAGAATGGCCGGGGGCCAGAAATAATTTATTCACTCAGCCCCCATAGGCAATCCAAAAAAATTCCGTCTACATCCGTTTAAATTCCGATGATTATTTTGTATTTCACTCGATTTGCACTACCTTTGATTTGCAATCCAAGGTACTTTCGCTCGGAAATAAAAATAAACGCGGGTTTATTTTGTATTTCGCTCGCTTAATCGTACCTTTGACCGGGAGGCGAAGGTACTCTCGTTCGGGAATAAAAAAGAAAACCGAGTTTTCTTTTTGTATTCCGCTCACTTATTCGTACCTTTGAGCGGAAGCTCCAAGGTAGGCGGCATCTCGGAAATAAAAATAAACCGGGGTTTATTTTGTATTTCACTCGATTTGCACTACCTTTGCAACGAAATTGAAAAAAGGAAGATTTTGATAGAGAAACATATAGTAT
>SAMEA104315432__coassemble_2065_pt1 | contig 7285 bp, 3 predicted proteins | sample SAMEA104315432__metabat2_low_PE_029 | metagenome-assembled genome bin SAMEA104315432 (sample SAMEA104315432) | gut metagenome | biome: Monkey gut; feature: monkey-associated habitat; material: faeces | place: China | collected 2013 | reverse complement strand
CGACTTTGTTTTTACCTACGGTGAGGTCGTAAGTGTAGCTCTTGCCAGCTTCGAGCGCAGGAATACCAGTCAGGGTTTCTGTGTTGCCTTCACCAACTTTTAGTGAGAGGAAGTTTTCTGTGCTTTTGGCTTCGCATGGCACCATGAGTGCATAGAACTTATTATCGCTGTGCTTGTAGGCTTTCACACCCATGATAGTAAGGCTATTGATGCTATTGACCGTGGCACCGGCATACTGGTCGTTGAAGCTAGCAATATCTACTACCACTCTCGCCATTTGGCGATTCATGGTAAGGGTGAGCTTATTGTCGCCAGTGTTCTTCTGACTGCCAGTAAAGCTCATATAGTCGGCAGTAGCAAGCGATTCCACAGTGGTATATTCTGTAGGCTGAGTAGGAGTACCACCAGTATAAGAAGCAGGATAGTAGGCGGTGAAATTCATTGTCTCGCTTTCCCACTTCAAGAATTTACTATTTTGTGGAATCCATTCTGTGCCGTTAAACTTATAGGTCACGACAGCTTGACCATCAGCCTTGACGCTGATCTCATCGTCTTGGTTAAACTTCTTCTGCTCATCGGCATCTTTTCCGAGTGGATTACTGCGAGTGAATCCATCGGCAGAAGCCTTGCCCACCTCTGCAGTGATGCGCACAGCGTTAGGGTCGCTGTGGAATGATGAGAGGATATCATCTGACTCGGAGCAGGCTGACAGCGCCAGAATGGCTGCTGCGAGGCTCATCATTCGTTTCATTATTTTCATTGTGCTCATTTTATTATCGATTATTATTCTGTTATTTCTTTGTTGTCTTTATCAAGAACTTTGCATTTGCCTATCTGCCAGATGGCAGGGAGTCCCTTGGCTACCAACGCATCATAAGCCGCCTTATCTTGTATTTTGAGTGTGCGAGAACTTACGTTTTTGTTGGTTCCGGCATTTTGCAACCAACCATTGATGCAACCAGTTATGCTCGTAATTTGGTCGTTTGGTGCTAACATAGTGACGGTTGATAAGTTTGTGCAGTGAGAGAACATATAAGCGTAGCAGTAATCTGCTAACTTTGTAGCAGGCAATTTTGGGGCAGAGGTGAGACTTGTACAATCATAGAACATATTACTGTAGCAGTTCTCTGCTAATGTTTCAGCAGGCAATTCTGGTGCTTCTTGGAGATTTGAACATCCACTGAACATACTATTGTAGCATTTATTTGCTAATGTTGTAGCAGGTAAATTAGGAGCGGAGGTCAATACTTTGCAATCCGTAAACAAGGAACTAAAACGGGCTTTATTAGTTTTAACTGTCTTATAGGTCTTATAGTCTATCAGTGTGCGAATATCGCCTGTGCATGCCACTTTTGCGTCGGTGCTGAATTCAATGTAGCAAAAAACGAGCACACTACTATTATTAATATTAACAAACGTCGCTGTTCCCTTTGGATTGTTAGTGCCACGCAGGCGGAGGTCGCCATAAGTACCACCGAAGGTAACTTCTTCCAATTGCACTGTCTTCCATTCCCCTCCATTCACAGAATACTGAAATTTAGATAGGTCTAAGCTGCGGCCGGCATGCATCCTGAATTTCTGTTCTTCTGTTGCCGTAAAGGTGACGTAGGGATAATTATCCGTTTTACCACCATCTATCGTTTCACCATTATTCCAGTCGTTGACCTTGATGCCTTCGATGTCTATCTTGGTTTTACCCACTGTGAGGTCGTAGGTGTAGCTCTTGCCTTTCTCCAGTGTGGCAGTCTTTGCTGTGAGGGGAGTGCCATCGGCTGTCATGTAGATTTTCACGGCAATGGCATCGGGAGATACCAAGGCAGTATAGGTAGTGGTTTCGCCACCATCACCTTGCTGTTTGGGTCTGATCTCCACCTGTTGTGATGAGGCAGGAACATCCTTGCTGCTGACCACCACCACATGGTCTATCTTTGTGCCGGCAGGAAACTCGGTGGCAATCTTCTTGATGTTAAGAATCAGCCGTGCGGTCTGTCTGTCCATGCCGAGGCGCAACATACAGTCGGCAGGACGTGTGGTCGTGTTCACCGTGGCAGTCATATAGTCTGACTTCGCCATGGCGTCGGTAGTTGTCTGGTCGGCATAAATACGACCAGCGGTAAACGAGTTGGTGCCATCGGCAGGATAGAAACTCTTAAACTGGAAAGCCGAGGCTTTCTTGCGCCAAGTCAGGAAGTCACCGTCAACACTATTCCATTGTCCGTCGGCATACTGATACTGCACCGACTTGGTTTCGTTGGTGCCGTTGATGGTATAAGTTGCTTCAACGGCAATCTTGTCGTTGTTGACAAACTGCTGTTGTTCTGTCTCTGTAGCGCCGTCGGGAAGGGTTCGGGTTGTAGTGCCTACCGATGCTGCGATGCGTACCACATCGGCATTGTCTTGTCTTTGGGGCATCTCATCCTCCGATCCACATCCTGTCATGAGCAGTCCCACCGCCCATGCGCATAGGAGTTGCATGGTCTTGTTTTTCATACAGTTACTGTTTTTGGTCGGTTAAGCCACTTCCCCATTGGTCCGCAGACCGTCATGGGTATTGGTTAGTAATCTGATTAGGGTTTAATATCTCTCTGCAAAGATACGATATTTTTTTCAATCCCACTCATTTTCAACCAGTTTTTTTATGTTCCTCGGGTTGTAAAAGGTCACACAGAAATCAATCATCGGATTGTTTTCGTTAAGCCATGAGCAGAATAAAGCTCGCTTTAATTATGCCATGGCGAGAAAACAAAGGCGTAGCCAATTTAGACGGAATTTAAACGGATGTTTTTGGTAGCCTACGGCAAGATGTTTTGGAGGAAATCTTTTAGAAGATGTTGTGCGAGCACAAGAAATATTTTAAGGGGATAGGATTAAAACTAAATATAGATTTCTGGCCATAGGCCATAGATTTTTTCAAAGATTTCCTCCAAGATTTCTTGCCTTTAGGCTACCCCCAAAAAACAGACGCACCCGCTTGATGCATCTCTCTCGCCAAATCCATTAATTATAAGTAACAAAAATAAAAAAAACATCGGTTTTGTTACTCGTATGAAACAAAATTCGTATCTTTGCGGAAAGTTTTACTCGTATGAAACAAAAAACATTAGAAAGATTAGGATATTCCGATCGTATCGAACGTATGCGTTTATCATAGATAGGGTCAATAGATATGATATTCATGGTAAGCGACTTTTTTATCTGCGCGACTTCTTGAAAATGACGACGCTGTCGTGATACATCAAGGGTCTATATGCGTACCCATCATCGTGGCATATAGACCCTTTGTGTCGTTTCGCTATTTTCCATGTCGTTATCTTATGCACTGTGGGACATAGACGACATGAAGCACATTCCCTGTTTTTATTCTATGGTAGTGCCAGATTCATTCTTCACCGTACATTGGTCTTTCTTCCAATTTGCAGGAAGATAACCTTTTTTGACCAGCTCTTTATAAGCAGCCTCATCTTTTACTATGAGTGTGCGGGATGTGGCATTGGTTCCGGCACCATCCAACCAATAACTCAAGCGATTTGTTGAAATTTGGTCGCTTGGTGCCAGCATCGTGACAGATGTCAAGTTTGTGCAGTCCTTGAACATATAATTGTAGCATTGAGTCTCCAATTTCGTGGCAGGCAAAGTTGGAGCTATTTCAAGGCTTGTGCAGCCCTGAAACATACCTTCATAGCAACCAGATGACAATGTCGTGGCACGTAATTCTGGTGCAGATTTAAGATTTGTACAATCCATGAACATATAACTATAGCACCAGGAAGCCAAGGATTCGGCAAGCAAAGTTGGAGCTGTTTCAAGAGATTTACAACCATTGAACATCCTAAAGTAGCAATCTCCTGCCAATTTGGTGGCAGGCAAATTCGGAGCTGTTTTAAGGCTTGTACAACCCTCGAACATAAAACTATAGCACCTATCAGCCAAGGTCTCTGCTGGCAGAGCTGGGGCAGAGGTCAATGCTGCGCAATTATAGAACAATTTACAGAAGCGGGCTTGGTCGGTTGCTACATTCTTATAGCCTGCATGATTCAACAGCGTGCGAATATCACCTGTACAAGCTACTTTCACATTTGAATTAGCAAAGGTGACGGTAGAATACTTCGAATTGCTTTCTGCCGTACCACTTGGATTTGTACCACGCAAGCTGAGCGTGCCGTTAGCGCCTCCGAAATCGACTTCTTTATCTGCCACAACTTTATTCCATTCCCCTCCATTCACAGAATACTCAAACATTCCTGATAGGTCATAACCACCTCTGACTGTCATCTTGAATGTCTGTGCTCCTGCTGCCGTAAAGGTAAGGTAGGGAATGTCGTCCACAGTAGTACCTTCAACTCCTTTCTTCCAGATTGCAGGAAGATAACCTTTAGTTTCCAACGCATCATAGACATCTTTATCTTTTACTTTGAGTGTGCGAGATGTGGCATTGGTTCCTGCACCATCCAGCCAATTTCCGCAGCAATTAAATGCATTTTTAATTTGGTCGCTTGGTGCCATCATCGTGACAGATGATAAGTTTTTGCAGCGCTGGAACATACCTTGATAGCAACTTCCTGCCAAAGTCTCTGCAGGCAAAGCTGGGGCTGTTTCAATATTTTTGCAGTCCTGGAACATTTGTTGATAGCAACAAACTGCTAATGTCGTGGCTGGCAATTGGGGAGCTGTTTTAAGGTTTATACAACCCGAAAACATAGTGTTATAGCAGGCAGGGGTCAAAGTATCGGCAGGCAAAACAGGGGCTGTTTCAAGGTTTGTACAACCAAAAAACATTCCTTGATAGCAATAATCAGCCAAGGTCTCAGCAGGCAATTCAGGGGCAGAGGTGAGACTTGTACAACCCAAAAACATAGAATTATAACAATTGTCTGCCAATACCGTGGCTGGCAAAGTAGGGGCAGAGGTCAATGCTGCGCACCCTTTAAACAAATTACAGAAGCGAGCTTGGTCGGTTTGTACAGTCGCATAGTTTCTATAATCCAACAGCGTGCGAATATCACCTGTACATGCCACTTCCTCATAGTTGTTGGTAAAGGTGATGGTAGAATACTTCCCAATGTCTTCTACCGTACCTTTTGGGTTGGTACCACGCAAGCGGAGCGTGCCGTTAGTTCCACCGAAGGTGACTTCTTCATTTGCCACAACAGATGTCCATTCCCCTCCATTCAGAGAATACTCAAGACCAGAGATAGTGTAACTTCCTTCGGTCGTCATCTTGAAATTCTGTGTTCCTTCTGCTTTAAAGGTGACGTATGGGCGTGTATCTAATTCTGCCACACCATTGATAATCTTATCCGTAGTCCAATCTTTTACGGTAATACCAGTAACAACGACTTTGTTTTTACCTACGGTGAGGTCGTAAGTGTAGCTCTTGCCAGCTTCGAGCTTAGGAATAGTGGTTAAGGTTTCCTTGGTGTTGCCTTCGCCTACTTCAAGTGAGAGGAACTCTTGGCCGTCTTGTTCTGAGCATGGCTTGATAAGGGCATAGTATTTGCCGTCGGTCTTGTGCTTATACGCCTTAACGCCACAGATGCTGACGCTATTGATGGGAGTGTTCTCATCATACTGGTCGTTGAAGCCAACAACATCTACTACCACACGTGCCATTTTGCGATTCATGGTAAGGGTGAGTGTATTATTGTCTTTGGGCTTGTCTATCGAACCAGTAAAACTCATGAAGTCGGCAGCTTCGAGCGATTTTAGATCTTCGTATTTCGTTGGCTGGGTGATATCGCCCCCACTATAAGAAGCAGGATAGTAGGCGGTGAAGTTCATCGTCTCGCTTTCCCACTTCAAGAATTTACTATTTTGTGGAATCCATTCTGATCCGTTAAACCTATAGGTTACGGCCTCCTGCCCATCAGCCTTGACGCTAATCTCGTCGTCAGTATTGAACTTCTTCTGATCATCGGCATCACCCAGTGGATTGCTGCGTGTGAAGCCATCGGCAGAAGCCTTGCCTACTTCAGCGGTGATATGCACCGCGTTAGGGTCGTTATGGAATGCAGAGAGAATATCATCTGCATCAGAACAGCCTGCAAAAAGCAAACCTACAACACCCATTAAACCTAATATCTTCTTCATCTTCTTTATATTTTATTTATTTCGGAAACAAGTCCCTTTCATTATTACTCAAACCTTAGACCTCAGACCTAAAAAGCCTTTGACCTAAAATCACCGAATTACCAGCTCACGTTACATTTGTCTTTCTTCCAGAATTCATCAAGTGTATTCACCAATGCTTTATAAGCAGCCTCATCTTTTACTTTGAGTGTGCGAGATTTGGCACTGAGTCCTGCATCATTCAACCAACCTTCGAAGGTACGATTAGAGATTTGGTCGCTTGGTGCCAACATGGTGACAGATGTCAAATTTGAGCAATCATAGAACATCCAATTATAGCAGCCATCTGCTAACGTTTCAGCAGGCAGTTCTATGGCAGTCTTGAGATTTGTACAACTTTCGAACATACTTCCATAGCAGTGCTCAACTAACTTTGTAGCAGGCAATTTTGGTGCTTCTTGAAGTTTACTACATACATAGAACATATAAGCATAGCAGTAATCAGCCAACGATGTGGCAGGCAAATCTGGGGCAGAGGTCAATACTGTGCAATTATAAAACAATTTACAGAAGCGGGCTTGGTTGGTTTCTACTGTCTTATAGTTTTTATAATCTAACAGCGTGCGAATATCACCTGTACATGCTACAGGCTCATTCCCAGTAAAGGTGATGGTAGATGAGGAGTTCATGTCTTTTGCAGTTCCCTCAGGGTTCGTACCACGCAAACGGAGCGTGCCATTTTCTCCACCGAAGCTGACTTCTTTGTTTTTCTCAACAGTCTTCCATTCACCACCATTCACAGAATACTCAAGACCTGAGATAGTATAATCTTCTGTGGCTGTCATCGTGAATGTCTGTGCTTTTGCTGCCGTAAAGGTAAGACATGGGCCAGTATCTAAGTTACAGTTGCCTTTCTTCCAGTTGTCAGGAAGAACACCTTCGCTTTCCAATTTATAATAGGCAGCCGCATCTGTTACTTTGAGTGTGCGAGTTATTCCTTCCTCTGTTCCTGCATTCTTCAACCAATCTGTGAAGCGATCTCCTGCGATTTGGTCGCTTGGTGCCAACATAGTGACAGATGACAAGTTTGTACAGCTCTCGAACATAAAAGAATAGCAGCCTTCAGCTAACGTTTCGGCAGGCAATGTTGGGGCTGTCTTGAGATTTGTACAACCATAGAACATATCATAATAGCAGTAATCAGCTAACTTTGTAGCAG
>SAMEA104315432__coassemble_1192_pt1 | contig 10615 bp, 5 predicted proteins | sample SAMEA104315432__metabat2_low_PE_029 | metagenome-assembled genome bin SAMEA104315432 (sample SAMEA104315432) | gut metagenome | biome: Monkey gut; feature: monkey-associated habitat; material: faeces | place: China | collected 2013 | reverse complement strand
AAAAGGCGGCATGGAAAGATATTAAATTGAGAACCTTCATTACCGAAGGAAATTCACGTAACGATTTGGCTTCACATGTCTATGATGTAACCTATGGGATTCTGGAACCTCAACGCGACAATCTCGTCATTATCGATGATTCTATTGTGCGGGGAACAACCCTGAAGGAAAGCATCATAAAAATACTCGCGCGACTTCAACCCAAGAAAATCGTTATCGTTAGTAGCGCTCCACAGATTCGTTATCCAGACTATTATGGTATCGACATGGCGCGCCTTGAGGAATTTTGCGCCTTCCGTGCGTGCATCCAACTGTTGAAAGACAGACATATGGAGTCTCTCATAGATACGGTTTATCGGAAGTGTAAAGACGAACTTCAGAAAAACGACGGAAGCATGGAGTGTGCTGTCAAGGAACTCTATCGTCCGTTTACCGTAGAAGAACTCAACGTTAAGATGGTTGAAATGTTGTGTCCTGCTGATGTGGAAACACCTATAGAACTGGTATTCCAAAGCATAGAAGGCCTTCATAAAGCTTGTCCCAATCATCATGGCGATTGGTATTTTACAGGCGACTATCCAACGTCAGGAGGTACAAAACTCTGCCTCGAGGCATTCGTGAACTATATAGAAAATGTATATAATCAGGAAACAAAATAATAAATAATGAAAGACGTAACACTTGTTCTGGAAGACGGAACGCAATTCAAAGGAAAATCATTCGGCTATGATGCACCAGTAGCAGGAGAAGTCGTGTTCAACACGGCTATGATGGGCTACCCCGAGTCATTAACAGACCCATCTTATGCCGGACAACTCATGACGCTTACATATCCGCTGGTTGGAAATTATGGAGTACCTCGGTTTTCTTTCGAAAAGAATGGCCTACCGACCTTCATGGAAAGCAACCGTATCTATGCATCTGCTATTATCGTAAGCGATTATAGTGAGCAATATTCCCATTGGAATGCTAACGAAAGTCTTGCCGACTGGTTGAAAAGAGAAAAAGTACCTGGTATTACAGGTATTGACACCCGACAATTGACAAAGGTTCTTCGTGAACATGGTGTGATGATGGGTAAAATACTCATGGACGACGAACCTGACAATATTCCAGAAGCCGATTATGAAGGTGTGAATTTCGTGGATCGTGTTTCCTGTAAAGACATCATCCGATATAATGAAGGCGCAGGACGAAAAGTAGTACTCGTTGATTGTGGAGTGAAAGCCAATATCATTCGTTGTCTGATCAATCGTGGAGTGGAAGTTATTCGGGTGCCATGGAACTACGATTATACTGGAATGGAATTTGATGGACTCTTTTTGGCTAACGGACCTGGCGACCCTGACATGTGTGGAGATGCCGTGGATATTATCCGTAAGCAGATGTCTGTGAGCCGCAAACCAATATGTGGAATCTGCATGGGAAACCAATTGTTGGCTAAGGCAGGTGGCGCCTCAATCTATAAGTTGAAATATGGTCATCGCAGCCACAACCAACCAGTTCGCGAAGTAGGTACCAACCATTGTTATGTGACCAGTCAGAACCATGGTTATGCTGTTGATGCTTCCACATTAGGGAAAGAGTGGCGCGAACTCTTTGTCAATATGAACGATGGTTCTAATGAAGGCATTCGCCATCAGACCAACCCTTGGTTTAGCAGCCAGTTCCATCCTGAGGCTTGTTCTGGACCAGTCGATACTGAGTTTATGTTCGACCGCTTCGTAGAGGCATTATAATCCATCAAACCCTTTTTATGTAATAAGAACAATAATGAAATACGATAATATCAAAAAAGTATTGCTCCTTGGAAGTGGAGCGCTCAAAATCGGAGAAGCTGGAGAATTTGATTATTCTGGTTCACAAGCCCTTAAAGCATTACGCGAGGAAGGGGTGAAAACCGTACTTATCAATCCGAATATTGCTACCGTACAGACATCAGAAGGGGTAGCCGATGAAATATATTTCTTACCCGTTCAACCTTATTTTGTTGAACGTGTGATAGAAAAAGAACGACCAGACGGTATCCTGCTTTCTTTTGGTGGTCAGACCGCGTTGAACTGTGGCGTAGAACTCTATCAGAGTGGAGTGCTTGATAAATATGGCGTACGCGTATTAGGAACTCCCGTACAGGCCATTATGGATACAGAAGACCGCGAACTCTTTGTGGAGAAACTCGATGAAATCAACGTAAAGACTATTAAGAGTGAGGCTTGTGAAAACATAGAACAAACACGCAAAGCTGCTGCGGAATTGGGCTATCCTGTCATTCTTCGTGCAGCATACGCACTTGGCGGATTAGGTTCTGGTTTTGCCGATAATGAAGAAGAACTCAACAAACTTGCAGAAAAAGCTTTCTCTTTCTCTCCACAGGTATTGGTCGAGAAATCTCTCAAAGGTTGGAAGGAGATTGAATACGAGGTGGTGCGCGACCGTTACGATAATTGCATTACCGTCTGCAATATGGAAAATTTCGACCCGCTGGGAATACATACGGGTGAATCAATAGTTGTTGCTCCTTCTCAGACCTTGACAAACTCAGAATATCACAAACTCCGTGCCCTTGCCATCAAGATTATCCGTCATATCGGAATTGTTGGAGAATGTAATGTACAATACGCTTTCGACCCACAGTCGGAAGACTATCGAGTGATTGAGGTTAATGCACGCCTGAGTCGTTCTTCTGCTTTGGCATCTAAAGCGACTGGTTATCCCTTGGCATTTGTGGCTGCCAAACTTGGTATGGGTTATGGACTCTTTGAACTCAATAATTCGGTTACCAAAACGACAAGTGCATTCTTCGAACCTGCCCTTGACTATGTGGTCTGCAAAATTCCACGTTGGGACTTGTCCAAATTCCGTGGTGTTGACAAGGAACTTGGATCATCTATGAAGTCTGTAGGTGAGGTCATGGCAATCGGACGTACCTTTGAAGAGGCTATACAGAAGGGACTGCGCATGATAGGACAGGGAATGCATGGTTTCGTGGAAAACAAGGAACTGAAGATTGAGGATGTTGACGCGGCCCTCCGTGAACCAACAGACAAGCGCATCTTCGTCATTTCAAAGGCTATGCATCTTCCGCAATATGATATTGACCGTATTCACGAACTTACCCGTATCGATAAGTGGTTCCTCTACAAACTGAAACACATCATAGATATCGACGAGGCGTTGAAAGGCCTGAAAAATAATGATGGTACATCGGCAGAAAAACTTGATGCGTCATTACTTCGTGAGGCAAAAGTCTATGGATTTACCGATTTCCAGATTGCACGTGCCATCGGACTTGAGGAAACCATGAACAACATGCATGAGGCTGTACTTGCTGTTCGTAAGATACGTAAGTCGATGGGTATTGTTCCCGTGGTTAAACAGATAGACACGCTTGCTGCGGAATATCCTGCCCAGACCAATTATCTTTATGTGACGTATAGTGGAGTGGAAAGCGATATTCAATATGAACAAGATGGAAAGAGTATTATCGTACTTGGCTCAGGAGCTTACCGTATCGGTTCGAGTGTAGAGTTCGACTGGTGTGGTGTGCAGGCTCTTAATACCATTCGCAAGGAAGGTTGGAGAAGTGTCATGATCAATTATAATCCAGAAACGGTTTCTACCGATTATGATATGTGCGACCGCCTGTATTTCGACGAACTGACCTTCGAACGCGTCATGGATATTATTGACCTCGAGCAGCCTCATGGTGTCATCGTATCGACTGGTGGACAGATTCCTAATAATCTTGCCATGCCTTTGGCAGAACAGCACGTGCCGATTTTGGGTACGTCTGCCATCGATATTGACGGAGCAGAAGATCGTGCAAAGTTCTCACAGATGCTCAACGAACTCGGAGTCAACCAACCTGAATGGAGCGCTTTGACCTCGATGGATGACATAGACCGCTTTGTGGATAGGGTGGGATTCCCGGTCCTCGTGCGCCCATCGTATGTGTTGAGTGGAGCTGCCATGAATGTTTGTTCCAATCGTGAAGAACTTGAGCGTTTCCTCCAGTTGGCTGCAAATGTGAGCGAAGACCACCCTGTGGTTGTTTCCAAGTTTATCGAACATGCCAAGGAAATAGAAATGGATGCTGTTGCTAAAGATGGCGAAATATTTGCCTATGCCATTTCAGAACATATCGAGTTTGCTGGCGTCCATTCTGGAGATGCTACGATTCAGTTCCCTCCACAGAAACTTTATGTAGAAACAGTTCGCCGAATCAAGCGCATCAGTCGCCAGATTGCCAAAGCGCTTCACATCAACGGACCGTTCAATATTCAGTTCATGGCACGTGATAATGACATTCTCGTGATTGAATGTAACTTGCGCGCCTCACGCTCCTTCCCGTTTGTGTCAAAGGTGTTGAAAATCAACTTGATTGAGCTTGCCACTAAAGTAATGCTTGGTCTTCCTGTTGAGAAACCTCATAAAAACCTTTTCGACCTCGATTATGTAGGTATCAAAGCCAGTCAGTTCTCTTTCAACAGATTGCAGAAAGCTGATCCTGTACTTGGTGTTGATATGGCTTCAACAGGTGAGGTGGGATGCTTGGGTGACAATACATCTACGGCTTTGCTGAAAGCCATGCTGAGCGTGGGACATCGCATTCCGAAAAAGACAGTCCTCTTATCTACAGGTACGCCTAAACAGAAAGCTGAAATGATTGATGCTGCCCGTATGTTAGTAGATCATGGCTACAAACTCTATGCTACAGGTGGAACATCACGCTATCTGACAGAAAATGGTATAGAAAACACGACTGTCTATTGGCCCAGCGAGTCAGATAAACAGCCACAGGCTCTTACACTCCTCCATGACCACAAGGTGGATATGGTAGTCAATATCCCCAAAAATCTGACCGAAGGAGAACTGAGTAATGGTTACCTCATCCGTCGTGCCTCCATTGATCTCAACGTGCCGCTCATTACCAACAGTCGCTTGGCTTCTGCTTTTATTCAGGCGTTCTGTACGGTATCGTTAGACAATATAGGAATCAAGTCTTGGAGAGAGTATTGACAAAATAATTATGTAAACATTTGGCAGGTTGCCAAATGTTTACTATATTTGCACAGTCAAAACTCTTAAAGATTATAAAACTATGGAACTTGGTGACATACTTGAATCTAAAATAAACCGAAGTGACTATAAGATACTTATTGTCGATGATGTGACGAGTAACGTGTTGCTATTGAAGATTCTTCTGACCAATGAGAAGTTTCAAATATGCACAGCGTCTAACGGCCATCAATGTGTAGAAGTGGCACGTAGCGAACATCCTGACTTGATATTGCTCGATGTAATGATGCCCGAACTCAACGGATTTGACACGGCGGTTATATTGAAAAAAGATCCCCTGACAGCAGATATACCTATTATATTTCTTACGGCTCTCAATAGCCCAAGTGATCTTGTACATGGATTCCAAGTTGGAGCTCATGACTTCTTGACGAAGCCTTTCAATAAGGAAGAACTGATCATGCGCGTCATGCACCAGATCTCATTGGTGGCAGCCAAACGCTATATTATAGAGCAAAATGAAAAGCTCAAGCGGATCATTTCTAACCGTGATAAGATGTATTCTGTAATCGCACACGACTTGCGTTCGCCTATGGCATCCATCCGTATGGTACTTAACCTCTGTGTCAACGTGGTGACGCCGGATATGGTGGGCGAAGAGATCTTTGGTTTGCTCGATAAGGCCAATCGTGAATCAGAAGAGACTCATGACTTGCTTGACAACCTGTTGAAGTGGACCAAGAGTCAGACTGGACGCCTTGAAGTGGCTTATCAGAATCTCGAGCTCGACGACATCGTTCCTGGTGTGGTTGATATCTTCACGATGATTGCTGAGATGAAGAAAATCAAACTTCAGTATATTCCTTCTGAGGAGCATCTGAAAGTACGTGCCGACAACGATATGATGAAAACTGTGGTGCGCAACTTCATTTCAAACGCTATTAAGTTTACCCCAGAAGGCAAGGGAATCGAGGTATATTACAAGAAGTCGGGCGAGTTCGCCAAAATCAGCGTTCGCGACCATGGTGTCGGAATTGCTCCAGAACGTATTGATACCTTGTTCCATAAAGGAGAAACCACTTATGGTACAGGTGGTGAGGAAGGTTCTGGACTTGGACTTCAGCTTTGTGCAGACTTCGCTCGCAAGAATGGTGGCGACGTGATGGTGGAATCAACCTTAGGAGAAGGCTCTACCTTCAGTTTCTTAGTACCGTTGTTGAAAGAAGAAGCATAATGTTGTAATCATACATTTTGATTATTACAATAAAATACAGACAGGGGCATCTTTTGAATGATCGCCCCTGTTTGTGTTTCGTGAACTTATGACACTTTATTCCTTTTCAGGATGTTTTGGAAATGTCTTCGGGTAAATACTATCCTATGCTTACCTCTTCAATAAGTCTCTCCTAAATACTCAAATAATGGGAGTATAATGGGAGTATAATGGGAGTCACTTCCTATATAAATACATATGTAAGCTACAGTTTGTTTATTTTTGCAACCTCTGTCATTTAGGAAGCTGTTATGAATGACTTATTTTAAGAAAAGATGAAAAAAATTACTCTTTTCTTGCATAATACAAGGAAATATGTTATCTTTGCCGAATAGAAAAATCAATAACAATAATTAATAAACAAACATCAAAGCTAACTTATGAGCCAAAAAAGAGTTTATACCTTTGGTAATGGAAAAGCTGAAGGTAATGCAAAAATGCGTGAACAACTTGGTGGTAAGGGTGCCAACCTTGCCGAAATGAACCTTATCGGAGTGCCTGTGCCTCCAGGATTCACCATTACTACTGACTGTTGCAACGAATACTATCAGGTAGGACAAGAGAAAATCATGCAGTTGCTTAACGATGATGTCATGGCTGCTGTCAAGCACATCGAGGAACTGATGAACTCTAAGTTCGGAGACAAAGAAAATCCATTGCTCGTGTCTGTTCGTTCTGGAGCACGTGCTTCCATGCCTGGTATGATGGATACCATCCTGAACCTTGGTCTTAACGACGAGGTGGCAGAAGGATTGGTAAAGAAGACAAACAACCCTCACTTCGTTTATGACTCATATCGCCGTTTCGTACAGATGTATGGCGACGTCGTACTCGAAATGAAACCTGTGAATAAAGAGGATATCGATCCGTTTGAGGAGATTATCGAACAAGTGAAGGCTGAGCGTGGTGTGAAACTCGACAAAGACCTTTCTGTGGATGAGTTGAAGAAACTCGTTCAGCTGTTTAAAGCGGCTATCAAAGAACGTACAGGCAAAGTATTCCCAGACAATCCTATTGAACAGCTGTGGGGTGCTATTTGTGCGGTGTTCCGTTCATGGATGAACGAACGTGCCATCCTCTATCGTAAGATGGAAAGCATTCCAGACGAGTGGGGTACAGCTGTTTCGGTAATGGCCATGGTATTCGGTAATATGGGTGAGACTTCAGCTACTGGTGTATGCTTCAGCCGTGATGCCGCTAATGGTGAAAACGTATTCAATGGTGAGTATCTCGTTAATGCACAGGGTGAAGATGTTGTGGCTGGTATCCGCACACCACAGCAGATTACAAAGCTGGGGTCACAGCGTTGGGCAGAACGTGCAGGAATCTCAGAAGAAGAGCGTGTAGCTAAATATCCTTCAATGGAAGAAGCTATGCCAGAGATTTACGCACAGCTTAACGGCATTCAGGAGAAACTCGAAGAGCACTATCGCGATATGCAGGATATGGAGTTCACCGTACAGGAGGGCAAACTCTGGTTCCTTCAGACCCGTAACGGAAAACGTACAGGTGCTGCCATGGTGAAGATTGCCATCGACCTGCTTCACGAAGGAAAAATCGACGAGAAGACCGCTATCATGCGTTGTGAGCCACAGAAACTCGACGAACTGCTTCACCCCATCTTTGACAAAAAAGCGCTTACCACAGCAAAAGTTATTGCACAGGGTCTGCCTGCATCTCCAGGAGCAGCATGCGGACAGATTGTATTCCATGCTGACGATGCACAGGAATGGCATGAGGATGGCCACAAAGTGGTACTTGTACGTATTGAAACCTCTCCAGAAGACCTCGCCGGTATGTCTGCCGCAGAAGGCATCCTGACAGCACGTGGCGGTATGACTTCTCACGCTGCCGTTGTAGCACGTGGCATGGGTAAATGCTGTGTATCAGGTGTAGGTTCACTCAATGTTGATTATCATGCTAAGACCGTTGAGATTGACGGAGTCGTATATAAAGAAGGTGACTACATCTCACTTAATGGTACCACAGGTCAGGTTTATGCAGGCGAAGTACCTACCAAGGCTGCAGAACTGAGTGGCGACTTCAAAGAACTCATGGACCTTTGCGATAAATACACCAAACTTCAGGTTCGTACCAATGCAGACACTCCACACGATGCACAGGTTGCACGTCAGTTTGGTGCCAAGGGTATTGGTTTGACTCGTACCGAGCACATGTTCTTCGAGGACAAGAAGATCGTGGCTATGCGTGAAATGATCCTTTCTGATAGTATCGCAGGACGCGAAAAGGCACTCGCCAAACTTCTTCCTTATCAGAAAGCTGACTTCAAGGGAATTCTTGAAGCAATGGACGGTCTGCCCGTAAATATCCGTCTGCTCGATCCACCTCTCCACGAGTTCGTTCCCCACGATATCGAAGGTCAAAAAGTAATGGCCAAGGAGATGGGCGTAGATCTCGCCACCATCCAGCGTCGTGTGGATTCTCTGGCAGAGAACAACCCGATGCTTGGACATCGCGGATGTCGTCTTGGTATTACCTTCCCTGAAATTACAGCCATGCAGACCCGTGCTATTCTCAGCGCAGCATGCGAACTGAAGAAGGAAGGAAAGAATCCTATGCCAGAGATTATGGTTCCATTGATCGGTACCATCAAGGAGCTCAAACAGCAGAAGGATGTTATTCAGTATGCAGCCAAGGAGGTATTTGCTGAATATGGCATCAAGGTAGAGTTTGAGATTGGTACTATGATTGAGATTCCACGTGCTGCCCTTACAGCAGGTCTTATTGCCAGCGAAGCACAGTACTTCTCATTCGGTACTAACGACCTTACCCAGATGACCTTCGGTTACAGCCGTGACGATATTGCTTCGTTCCTGCCTGTATATCTCGACAAGAAGATTCTTAAGGTTGACCCATTCCAGGTACTCGACCAAGAGGGCGTAGGCCGTCTCATCAAGTATGCCGTTAAAGAGGGTCGTGAAACACGTCCTGATCTCCGTTGTGGCATCTGTGGTGAGCATGGTGGTGAACCAAGTTCTGTGAAGTTCTGTGCCAAGATTGGCATGAACTATGCATCATGTTCTCCTTTCCGCGTGCCCATCGCAAGACTCGCGGCGGCGCAGGCTGCTGTCGAAGAATAGACAGAAAATGCTGAAATTCAGTAATATAAAGGGTAAGCGTCTGCGTGACAGACACTTACCCTTTCTTTTTGCGTTCATTCTGCGCGTTTCATTTGCAGAATAAGACGTCGAAAACAGGCAATATGTTTCCCAAATTTGAGGGTGCTGTTACTACAATTTTATTACGGGAGTTTCCCCCGATGCTTTTAGGGAAAATCATACATCAGATTATGGTTTTCCCCTTGTTGTTTTCAGCTATTCTCCCTATCTTTGCACCATCAAAAAGTTGATAGCGGCACCAAGTAGCCTCTTCAATTAAAATAAATGCAGTAATAACCCTTTAAAGAGAAGATCGTTATGAAAAGAATGATTATGACATTGGTTGCAGTATGGATGATGATAACATCTATGAATGCTCAGAGACTGACAAATATTCAGGCAGAAGCCCGTTTTATCACAGATAAGATGGTGGTGGAACTGGGATTGAGCAGCGCCCAGCGCAACAATCTCCTGAACATCAACTTCACCTACCTGGACGGCATCCGCAGCTATCGCGACATTGATGCCTACGGCTGGCATTACCGCAACAAGCAGCTCAAGCGCATGATGACCGCCAGACAATGGAAGAAATTCATAAACTCATACTATTTCTATCGCCCTATCGGCTGGCAGAATCATGTGTATGTTCACCATATTTACACCAAGTATCCAAAGCATAACTGGGGACACGACAAGCGCCGCCCTCGCCCTGAGTGCAGCTACGGAAGACCGGGATGGCCAGGCGGAACTCATGAAACTTACGGACCAGAAAAGCCGGGCAAGCATCACAAGTATCACAAGCATCACAAGCACGACAAGAAGTGGAAGCATGACAAGAAGAAGTGGAAGCACGATAGAGATTGGGATGATGACGATGATGATGATGACGATGATGACGATTGAGATAATGACAGGGATGATGACGATGATTGAGATTAAGATGAGATTAAGACAAACATTCGATGATAAAACAGAAGAAATCCAAGCTAGAGATCATTCTCCGGCTTGGATTTCTTGTTAAATAAAAACTAACTATGCCGACTAACTAATAACTAATCATTAATTACTAACAAAACGTCTTCCACAATCTGCTCATCAAACAGGCGATTATCCGAAAGCAAGTGCTGCACATCATATCTATCGTAGAGACCCTTTCTGATGCCGCCCACCATCACCTTCATTTCTGAAGTGCCATAGTAAGAGG
>SAMEA104315432__coassemble_839_pt1 | contig 13628 bp, 14 predicted proteins | sample SAMEA104315432__metabat2_low_PE_029 | metagenome-assembled genome bin SAMEA104315432 (sample SAMEA104315432) | gut metagenome | biome: Monkey gut; feature: monkey-associated habitat; material: faeces | place: China | collected 2013 | reverse complement strand
GCTCCTTAGGACACCACGGCAGAGTCTCTTTAGATGCATTATAAATTATATAAAGTAAAACAGGATGAACAAAATAATAAGATTGATGAGGATAACATTTTTAAGCGTTTGTGGATTTCTTTTCGTATCCCAACAGGTCGTTGCACAAACGGACAGCGTCGCATCGACCCACGAATTAAAGGAGGTGGTGGTGAAAGTCACAAATGGCATGAAGTCGAAACGCAGAGTAGATAATACCGATATCATAGGACAAGGACAACTCATCCGTGCCGCTTGTTGCAATCTGGGCGAATCGTTTACCGCCAATCCTTCGGTAGATGTGAGTTACAGCGATGCTGCCACAGGAGCAAGACAGATCAAACTGCTTGGACTTAGCGGTACCTATGTGCAGATGCTCACAGAAAACATTCCTAATCTGCGCGGTGCTTCTCTGCCATACAGCTTGGGCTATGTGCCTGGTCCTTGGATGCAGTCGATACAGGTGAGCAAAGGAGCGTCGAGCGTGAAAAACGGATATGAGAGTACGACAGGACAGATCAATATTGAGTTTCTCAAACCACAGGGAACCGATGGGATCAGGGCTAATATCTATCAGGATAGCGAGCTGAAGACAGAGGTCAATCTCGATGGAAGCACACACCTCAACAACCGCCTCTCTACCGCTACCCTCCTCCATTTTGAAAATCGCCAGATGGACCACGACGGCAATGGTGACGGATTTATGGATATGCCTAAGCTGAGACAATACAATATCATGCACAGGTGGGCGTATGTATCGCCACGGTGGATCAGCCAACTGCTGGTGCGTGGACTACACGATGACCGCAAGGGCGGACAAAGCCTGAAGCATGCCAATCCTGCTTCATCAGAACCGCTCTACACTACTTCGGTCAAGACCAACCGCTATGAGATGCAATGGAAGAATGGATTTACCCTCGATGCCGACCACAACACGTCGATTGCCTTGATGCTGCACGGTTCGTGGCACGATGGCGACAACAGATTCGGATTGACTCAATATGATGTTACCCAGAAGAACGGCTATGCACAACTGATGTTTGAAACAGATATCACAGAGCATCATAATATCAGCGTGGGAGCATCGGTCAACCACGACTATTACAACGAGCGCTTCAATGCTCAGGAAACCCTACAACAGGGCAAAAGACAGGTGACCAAGGAAACCACTCCTGGCATCTATGCGCAATACACCTACAAATGGGGCGAAAAGCTTACTGTCATGCCTGGCGTGCGGTGGGATCATTCAAACCTATACGGCAGTTTCTTTACACCACGGTTGCACATCAAATATGCTCCATCAGATATGATCACGCTACGCACTTCAGTAGGTAAAGGCTACCGTTCACCTCATGCCTTGGCAGAAAACGTATCGTTATTGGCAAGTGGCAGAGAGGTTTTCGTAGATTCAAACTTAAAACAGGAGGAGGCATGGAATATGGGAGTCTCTGCAGGCATGAACATCCCTCTGTTTGGCAAGAATCTTGAGTTGAACGCAGAGTATTACTACACCGACTTCAAGCATCAGATGATAGTAAACTTTGACGGCGCTAAAGGCGAGCACACCCTCTCGTTTGAGAATCTTGACGGCAAGAGTTACAGCCACACCTTTCAAGTGGATGCCACCTATCCTTTGTTTAGCGGCATGTCAGCCACGGCAGCCTTCCGCCTCAACGATGTGAAATCGGCCTACGATGGTGTGCTGCGTCAAAAGCCCCTCACCTCACGTTACAAAGGATTGGTCACGCTATCGTATAAGACTCCGCTAGAACTTTGGCAATTCGACGTAACCGGTCAACTCAATGGCGGCGGTGAACTTTACGACCAAAGCCACTATCCGGCTTACTTCCAGTTGCAGGCACAGGTGACCCGCGAGTTCCACCACTTCAGTATCTATATAGGTGGAGAGAATCTTACCAACTATAAGATCGACCAGCCCGTTCTCCATGCCCATCAGCCATGGACCGCTGCTTTCGATGCCACCCAAGTGTGGGGTCCCGTCACAGGAGCAATGGCATACGTAGGAGTCAGATTTAAATTAGAGAAGTTATAATATACATGAATTAAAATGAGAATAGTATGAAAAAAATGTTATTAGCAGCATTTATGCTTGTAATGGCTGGCAATACTTTTGCCCAGACCACAGCCGACACCTTGGTAGTAACGACTCTGCCCCAAATGCATTGTCAGAACTGTGAGAAGAAAATCAAGAGCAATATTCGCTTTGTGAAAGGTACAAAGAAGATCGATACTTCGGTAGATGAACAGAAAGTGACCATCGTCTATGATTCCAAGAAAGCCAACTATGATGATTTTGTGGCGGCTTTCAAGAAAATAGGTTATGAGATCAAAAAGAAATAACGGAAAAGTAGAACGAGAAAACAATGCTCAAGATTGTAATGATTATGCTATGCGGAATAGGTACGGGTTATCTGCTCCGCAACCAGAAAATGAGTATTATCGGCCGTATCATCACGGCACTTATTTGGGTACTCATATTCCTCCTCGGCATCGAGGTAGGATCGAATCCACGTATCGTCAATGGTCTCCAGACGCTGGGTCTCGAAGCCATCGTGTTAACGCTGGGCGGCAGTATCGGCAGTGCAATCTTTGCTTGGGCATTATGGAGATATGTAACAGCCAAACAGAAAGGCAAGACATCGGTTGAACAGGAAGGAGGCAAGGCATGAAAGGCAGTCTGATTATCGTAGGCTTCTTTGTCCTCGGCATCATCGTGGGATTGTGTGACGTGATTCCCGACAGCTTTGTAAATAGCGACGTCAGCTATTATGCCCTTTGCTGCCTGATGTTCTGCGTAGGCATCAGCATCGGTTGCGACACTTCTGTACTGAAGAGTTTCAAAGAGGTCAACCCTCGTTTGATGATGCTTCCCATCATGACCATTCTGGGCACGTTGGCAGGATGCGCTGCAGTATCTATCCTATTGGGGCATCGTCAACTTACCGACTGTCTGGCGATAGGTTCTGGATTCGGCTACTACTCTCTGTCGAGCATCTTCATCACCCAATACCGTGGTGCAGAACTTGGTACCATCGCTTTGCTTGCCAACATCAGCAGAGAGATTCTTACCCTGTTGTGTGCCCCACTGTTGGCGAAGTATTTTGGAAGATTGGCACCTATCAGCGTAGGTGGTGCCACCACGATGGACACTACCCTCCCCATCATTACCCGTTATTCGGGTGAGAGTTTCATCATCGTATCCATCTTCCATGGCTTCTGTGTAGATTTCTCCGTGCCATTCTTGGTTACATTCTTCTGTTCGTTCTAACTTCATAGTAATTGATAGTATGTCTGAGCTTGGGCAGTTTGTTCCCGGAATAGGACATTTGTCTCGGAACGAACAATATTAAACCGAGATTCTTCTTTTGATAAAGAAGTGAAAGACATTCATAATTCAATATTATTTCTTATATTTTGGAAGAAATCGCAAACCTTTTGTTAATAAAGGCAGTCTGAGGGGTTGAGAAAAATCGGGGTTACGAATAAGAGACCTTTCTAATTTCCTCATTCTGCTATGATTTGCGTATCAAAGAACTCCCGACGCTGAGCCACCAGTCTGTTTCAATGGCTCGTTGTCGGGCGCAAATGTACGAAAAAAATCCCATGAGTCGTATGCCACCCACGGGATTTTATGGTTATTTAATAGAAAATACTTAGAGCCAGGCATGTTAATTGTATAATTCTGGGTCGCCCTGCGAACGGTCAACAAATTCCTCGTCGTATTCCTCGCCTGGTATCAGGTCATCGAAATCAGGGGCGTCGTAAGGGTCTCGGTCATCGTCATCTGTTCCAATGATAATTCCTCCTTTTCCCTTTTTGGTGCTGACAGATTTTCTTATGCTGTCATTATGTAGCCTAATAGAGTCAAGCCCCCGCTGGACTGCCTCTCGGTGCTTATTATCCCAACGGCGAAATTCTTCTTTTTGTTTTCGCTCTTGCAGGGCATAGTAGGCTGTGCAACCAAATAGGCAGCCCATAACAAGGACGGTTACCCATAAGCCTCTCCAAAACTCTTTGCTTAGTTTTTTCATTGTGCTCCTACTTAATAGCGATGATACTTTTTCAGAGTTCCCTGTATGAGGATATTGGCCTGCTCCTCGGCAGCCTCATTAGGCTTGAACTCTGACATGTGAATAGAATTGTTCAGTCAATTTGTTCTCTGCTCATACATTAATGCCGTTTATGAGATTTTTGTATAAAATCGGCGCGAGTCTGATTCCGCATCCGATTCAGAGGCATCGCCAAACACCGTTCTCCCAGATACAAGTGTCAGCCCGCGCCTTACGCGAGCATCAACTTTTTATCTTCTCGGGAGATCTTTTGGCGAAATTTCTGAATCAAGAATCAAAAAGTCAACGCTTTCTTAAATAGCTCTATGTCTGTCGATCTATCCGCTCATTACTATTTCTACATTAAATTATATACCTACGAAATCCAATTCGTTCCGCTTGATAACAAGCGGATAGCGCTCAGGGTGGCGGAGACTATCGAGTTCGAGATCGACATCGAGGTCAGGCCACTCAATTGCTTCGGGACCACTCATCTGCACATTCAAGACGCTGCGAATGGGTGCGTCCTGCATCCAAGGGATACGATTATATGACAAGAAATAGTCACGACCCAGCACAGAGAGCATGATACCCTGCGCGTTAATCATTAATACGCTTGCCGATGTGCTGGCGGAATTGCTCTTTGAAGTTGTCTGCATATTTCTCTACAATTTTCTTGATTTCATTTAACTTGTGTTCGGGAATGCCTGTGTTTCTAGCCAGTTCTACCTGTGGCTCCAGCCAGAACTTGGCCTCATGACCACCACAGAGCACGTGGATGTGTATCCGTTCCTCCTCGTTGGAGTATATCTTGAACGTATATTCGCTTTCGCGTCGGAATACTGGACTCATAATCACTTGTTATTTGGTGCAAATTTACAAAAAGTTTCTGGAATAGAGAGCATTGCATGAGAAAATATGCAAAAAAGTAGGTCTTTAAGCTAAGATAAGGACAAGAAAAGGGGGCAAGTTATAAAAATCTGCTCCCTTTAACAAATTAACGCCTAAGTCCTCTTCGTTGTTCTTGCACTATTCCGAACTGCTCCTTAAACCATTGTGTAATGGGTGTCTCGTTGATATGTAGGAACAAGTTTCGCTTCTCGTCCCTTATCACTTGTACTGTGACATTATCGGCAAGTGCATTGCGCCTATACTCATTGGAGTGAAGCCACCCACTATAGTTGATGCGCTGCCCGTATAGCAGTTTGTCGGTCTGCACTTCGCTAAAGCCACAATCCAGACATTCGCGCTCCATGTTGAGGAAACGCTTGAAACTTGGGAACCATTTGTGAGCTTTGTCTAAGATGCGCTTCAATTTGCTCACCTCCTGTTGGTGCTGCTCGTTGGTACGATTGAGTTCTCTTGCGTGGTTGTCCTTCATCTTCTGCATGTCGCTTTGGAGCCGTTCAATTTGCCCGTTCAACTCGTCCACCTCCCTATGCAGTTGGGCATTCTCTTTCTCTAATCGGCTTACCTTGTTGCCGCCAAGAAGAGAATTCACTCCGTTGAGTACGCTGGTGGCGGTCTTCGTTGCAGAATTCTTCAGTTTCTCAGTCTTTGCCTCTGCCTTGATGCGGGCAAGCTCTTTCTTTGCCTGTTCCGCCTCGGCTATCACCTCTCTTGCCTCCGCTTCCTTTGCCAGCAGTTGAGTAATGTTCGCCTGCAAGTCCTCGCCCTGCGCAATAAGGCTTTATTTATGGGGTGAACTGCGTTAATCATCCAAAATGCTTTTCTATTTCAGCATTATTTCATATCTTTGCATTGTATTTCAGCATACGCTGTTAGAATAAATCTGTTAGAATAAACAAGAAATGACCAAACAGCATCAATACGTTGAACTGAATCTGTTTCCTGAGGAAGAAGCGGAACAGCATCAGGACTCCCACAGCAATAAAGTACATGATTCATCATCCTGCGAAGTGTACGACTTTACAGCCTTATTCGACAGGCTTTCCAAGTCTGACTTCCGAAGTCGATTCCATCTCACGACGAAAGACAAGGAATATATTGCCGAAAAGGGCTTGGCAACTATCCGTAAACATGCGGAAGATTTCGTTGCCAAGCGACTTGCACCTGCCGTGATTCCAAACGATGGAAAACAAACACCCATGAGAGGTCATCCCGTGTTTATCGCTCAACATGCAACAGGTTGCTGTTGCCGGGGCTGTTTCTCAAAATGGCATCATATACCAGCAGGAAGACCATTGACGACGGACGAACAGCAATACGCCGTAGCGGTATTGATGGCGTGGATTGAGCAACAAATCTGAAAGACATGAAAAAAAACTTTCGCAAGTGAACAAAATCAGCTTGCGAAAGTTGTAATAGGTATTCTCTTATTTTAGCCTACCAGTTCAGCACCCACCTTGCATCAGCGTATTTTCCTATCAGCTCAGCATCCTTGAGGGCATCAAGCTGGCGAACATACTGGTGTCTCTGGCTGACATCTATAGCCTTACCATCCTTGTCATGGCTGTTGAATTCCAACAGGGTGACCGTAGGTTCAGCCACAGGTTCAAAGCCTATGGCAGGCACACCGTCCAACGTGCAGTTGAGCAACACACATTCAGAATGAGGATAGGGCTTTCCCTGGTTGTGTGGCAGACGAGCAATCACAGCATTCTCACCCAATCCCTTAAAGGTACAGTCGTTGAAGATGTTACCATGGTTTTCGGCCGTATTTCTTATCCACATGAAGGGACCATGAGTGGAAATGGTACAATGATTGAAGTATGACGGACCTCTGCCTAAGACCGTATCTCCTCCTCCATCTATGATGCAGTTGAGCCAGTAGGCCGATCCGTTCGCTTGAAGAGCATCTCCGTCGCCAATGATATGTACGTTCTCAGAAAAGTTTCTCTCACCATTGAGCAGGAACCCCTCAGCCTGTCCCTTACAATCGGTCTTGAAGGTGATGTTCTTGAAAATCATATCAGCGCAATTGTCAGCAGCTACCGCAGCACGACGTGAGGGGAATGTTCCCTTCACCTCGTTGGTTTTGATGTCAACAGGATGAGGATTGAAAACCTCGTTATTGGGATAATGCACCACAACCCCATCCATAGATTCACCTTGAATGGTCACAAACCGCTTATTACGGAAATACACCAGTTCTTCATAGTCGCCATTCTTCACAAAAACAGTTTTCCTACTCGCTTCCGAGGGCAACGAGTCTGGCATCCAATCCATGGCACCCTGCAGAGTGGAGAAATCTCCGCTTCCATCAGCAGCCACCACCACCTGAGATTTATCTGTTGAAGGAGCCTTTGCCTTGGTAGTAAACTTCCATGATTTCTTGCCATTCCATCCCTCGATGACTCCCTTGCCTATCTTAATTTCATACTCATGTCCGTAATCCAACATATTGTTGTGTAGATAAACAGTAGCCTTATTACCATGACAGATAACAGGATAGAAGTGGAAGGCATCAGAGAATCCTCCTATAATCGTCTTCTGATACTTGCGCTTATCTTCTTTGGCAGCCCCCGATGGAGTGCCCGGACGTGTGTTACGATTGGTAATATGCTCCGACTTATAGATATAAGGTACGGGAGTATATGTTGCATGTGGATTAACAGGCTGTCCTTCTGTTGGCCCTGCCGGAACGGACATGTCGATTTTGTCAACCACCTTGTTAGTGGTTTTGTCAACCACCGTGACAACACCCTTTGTGCCCGCCTTTACCGGTTGGTCAAACTCAATAATGAGATGTGTGTCGATGTTGATGTTGTGAGCATTCTCCTTAGGATAAAAACCTACTGGAGACTGTGCCAGCAGTTTCATACATGCGATGAAAGCTGCCATTGTAATAAAAATTCGTTTCATAGCCATTGTTTTTAAGTTGTTTGGAGTTGCAATATTACAAAAAAAAATGAGAAATCCTATATTTTTAAAGGAATTATTATTGAATAGCAATAAAACACATTTTTATACCATAAATATGTTATTTTTAAGTTGCTAAAACTATATTCATGGACATTTTTCATTTTTTCCATTTTCTCCCGAAACAGAGATACTTATGTAGAGAATTTATAGGATGTTTCTCTTGAGAAACCTGATGTGGTCGATTGCAGCAGGCACCATCTGTTATATGGCGCTCATCAGAATCTGATATCATTCCCATATTTCTTATGCTTTGATGTTGCACAATTCATAATAATTACTTATCTTTGCAAAGCAGAAAACAAGTTCCAGCCTGACGGAACATGCAAACGAACTTGACATACTTAATAGACAACAAACCTAAGATATGATGAAACCTAAGCACCTACTCTTCTGGGTAGCCTTGCTGACCGCAATGGATATGAACGGATTCCCCATGAATCATGATGAACCTGCGTATAAAATCGTGAATCAGGATTCTATTTGCCAAATCTTTGTTTATTCTCCTGCAGCAAATCAAGGCTTACACCTGGCTTATCTCACCGATGATGACCGGTGGATAGACGTCGGGCAGCTGTGCGCCAGCGATTTCGGTCCATGGGGCAGCGAGAAGAAGATGTATCGCCCGTTTGTGACAAAAGCAAACGATGGTACTTGGCGTGCGCTATGGAGCGTAAACAACAGTTCGCCTCAGTTTGCCGTGGCTTATTCTGAAGATCTGGTAACATGGCGTCCTCAGGACTACCCCATCGTGAAAGAGAAGGGTATCAAGGATGTGGTTGCCTATCAGATGGACGATGATTCTTTCAACATCTATCTACAGACAGCCGAGGGCAAGCGACATGTACATGCAGACAAGGATTTCCGCACCTTTTTAGAGGATTCCATAGAAGCCGTTGCCGATGATATACTTTGGCAACGCGACACAGTTACCATCAATGGCAAGGTGTTGGAAGGCAACGCCTTCAACATCCCCGCCATCCATCTCGATTATATTCGGGCATGGCATAAGGCACTTGCTGACGACAACAAGGAGAATGGCAGACCGTTGCCACACACCGAGGCAGAGCTTCAGGCCTACCTGAAGGAAAAGCATGTGAAGTTGGCAGCCGGTAATGAGATTTCAGCCCAACTGCAAATCCAAACACACAAGTCGCATCGCATCTCAGACAAACTCATCGGCATCTTCTTTGAGGATATCAGCCGTGCTGCCGATGGTGGTCTTTGTGCCGAGTTGTTGCAGAACGGCGACTTTGAGTATCATGGCGAGAGAAAAGGATGGAAGGCAACGACAGCATGGCAGGGACTGGAGACCGTATCTGCCATTTCTGTAGAAAATGGAGTCAGCAAGAACAATCCTCATTATGCTATTCTGACAGATAATCCTATTTATAATATCGGTTGGGAGGGCATCCACATCAAGCATGCCACCTATGATGTGAGTTTGTATGCCCGTTGTATGGACGGGAAGAAGAAGCAACTCACCATAGCCTTGGTGGATGCAAAGAATAACATCGTGGCCAAGACCAAAGTGAAGATACAAGGTGACCAATGGAATGAATACAAGAGCCAACTGGTGGTTACCGATAAATATAAGGACGAACCGGGCAAAGCCATCCGTTTCGCTGTCATCCCTAAAGGCAAAGAAAGAATGGCAGTGGATATGCTGAGCCTCATGCCTCGCGACACTTACAAGGGACATGGCCTGCGTAAGGGTTTGGCCGAGGTGATTGCCGATTTGCACCCTCGCTTCGTCAGATTCCCCGGTGGTTGCATGCTGCATGGTCAAGGACTGGAGAACATCTACCATTGGAAAGAAAGCGTAGGACCGCAGAAGGACCGTAAGCCGGCATTGAACATTTGGAACTACCACCAGACCCGCAAACTGGGATTCTTTGAGTATTTCCAATGGTGCGAAGACATGGGTGCAGAGCCTCTGCCGGTGTTGGCAGCCGGAGTGCCTTGCCAAAATTCACAACCTGATGCCAAGGGCATCTGCGGTCAGCAAGGAGGCATCCCTATGGCCGACATGCCTCAGTATGTCCAAGATGTGCTCGACTTGGTGGAGTGGGCAAATGGCGACCCTGCCACGTCAGCATGGGCGAAGATGCGGGCAGAGGCAGGCCATCCAGCTCCTTTCAGCCTGAAGATGGTGGGCATTGGCAACGAAGACCTGATTTCTACCGATTTCAAACAGCGCTATCTGATGATTTGCAAAGCCTTGAAGGAGAAACATCCAGAGATAGAAGTAATAGGAACCGTAGGCCCGTTCCACTATCCATCTTCGGATTATATAGAGGGATGGAAAATTGCCAAGGAGCACAGGCAATGGATTGATGCCGTGGATGAACACTACTACGAACAACCGGGATGGTTTATCAATCATCAAGACTATTACGACAACTACGACCGCAAGGCACCGAAGGTTTACCTGGGTGAATATGCTGCCAACGGAAATAACGAGCTCGACCGTGCCCTTGCAGAAGGAATTCATCTCTGCAACATAGAGCGTAATGGCGATGTGGTTGAAATGACATCCTATGCTCCCCTACTCTGCAAAGACGGTTATCACAACTGGAATCCTGATATGATCTACTTCGACAATAGCGAGAACATCCGCCTTACCGAGAGTTACAAGATTCAGAAGATGTTCGGACAGCATGCCGGCGATACGTATATCGCTTCGGAACTGAATCTGCCAGCAGCCTTGAAACGCTACGTCGGTACAAGCGTGGTGAAGGATTCAAAGACGGGCAAGACATGGCTCAAGGTGGTGAATGCATTACCTCGTGTGCTCAAACTCAATCTGAATGGTCTTGGCAACAAAACTGTAGAAATACAGCCTCGCTCTTCGCAGGTCATCGAACTATAGGCGCCATTCTGCTGCAACAGAAACAGTCTGATCAAGCAAGTCATGACATGAGGAAGTGGTTGTCTAACCCGAACACATCCCGAACACATCCCGACACGCTCGGAAATAAAAACAAACGAAGATGATGACAGAAATGACAATAACAATAATCATAGGACTGCTGATTCCGCTATTAGGAACAATGGTCGGTTCGGCATTCGTATTCTTTATGAAAGACGAAATGTCTGACCGACTGCAAAAGTCGCTGTTGGGCTTTGCCTCTGGCGTAATGATAGCTGCGTCCGTATGGTCTTTGCTCATCCCAGCTATGGATATGGAGGCAGGCTGTGGCAAATGGTCGGTAGTGCCGGCTGCTGTGGGATTTCTAATGGGTATCGGTTTCTTGCTACTTATCGACGAACTGACGCCACACCTACACCTCGGTACCGACAAGCCTGAGGGTATCAAGTCACACTTGTCAAAGACTGCCATGCTTGCCCTTGCCGTGACCATCCATAACCTGCCTGAAGGAATGGCTGTGGGTGTGGTGTTTGCAGGTGCAGAAAACAGTTCCGCCCATATTTCCTTAGCTGGCGCTGTTTCCGTGGCAATAGGTATTGCCATTCAAAACATCCCTGAAGGCGCCATCATCTCTATGCCTATGCGAGCGGCAGGCAACAGCCGATGGAAGTCGTTTATGTTAGGTTCGCTTAGTGGAGTGGTCGAGCCGGTTGGAGCCGTTACCGTGCTGTTGCTTGCCTCACTCATCATGCCTGCCCTACCCTATATGCTTGCTTTTGCAGCAGGAGCCATGGTCTATGTGGTAGTGGAAGAACTGATTCCAGAGGCGTCCCACGGCGAGCATAGCAACCTCAGCACCATTGGCTTCGCCATCGGTTTCGTGCTGATGATGGTACTCGATGTTGTGATGGGATAGCAAAGAGTATATAAATCTCACAGCATTTTAGTTAAATATTCGCAATATTTGGCCACAGAAGCAATGAAATTATTGCAAAACACATAACTTTGTGGCGTAAATGACGCAGAGATTATTCATATATTACATGGCATTTCGTTTATAGTAAATTGTCAAACCACTTTGTGACAGACAATTTATCAGAAACGAAACATACATTTAATGGGCTTAATCATTTTATATTTTTCAGGTGCTTTGGCACTGTCCTTTTTATGTTCCGTCCTTGAGGCGGTACTCCTATCCACTCCCATGTCGTTTATCTCGATGAAGGAGAATCAAGGCCACCAGACAGCGTCCTTGATGAAACAATATAAGAACAATGTCGACCGTCCTGTGGGCGCTATTCTTTCGCTCAACACGATAGCACACACCATCGGATCTGCAGGCGTGGGAGCAGAATCTATCAAACTCTTTGGTGAAGAATACTTTGGCATCATATCCGCCATTCTGACACTATTGATTCTGGTACTCTCAGAAATCATTCCGAAAACTATCGGTGCGTCGTATTGGCGTTCACTCGCCATGCTTTCCGCCAAGATCATCCGAGTACTCATCTTCATCACCTACCCACTGGTTCTACTGTCAGAACTCATCACAAAGGTATTTACTCCAAAGGATCATCAGGCTTCGATAAGTCGCGAAGAGGTGTCGGCTATGGTAGATGTCGGTACTACGGAGGGCATTTTTCGCGAGTCAGAAAGCAAGATCATAAAAAGCTGCATCCGACTGGCTGGTGTCAAGGCAAAAGAGGTTATGACTCCTTCCATCGTGGTGGAAACTGCCAACGCAAACTGGACCGTCAAGGAGTTTTACGAGCAACAAACATGGAATTTCTCGCGCATACCGGTATATGACAAGACCAAGGAGTATATGATTGGCTACGTACTAAAAGACATGGTGCTGAAATCGCTGTCGGAAGACAAATTCGACACCAAGCTTTCTGATATGGTGCGTCCTATTCTTTCATTCAACGAGGATGATTCCGTATATCAGATATGGGAAAAAATGTTGGAAAAGCGAGAACATATCTCCACCGTCCTCGACGAATACGGCTGTTTGCGTGGCGTGGTCTCCATGGAAGACGTCATAGAGACGATGACGGGCGTGGAAATCGTCGATGAAGACGATGTAGCAGTAGATATGCAGGCTTTCGCCAAAGAAAAGTCGCGCAGGATGTTGCAAAAAGTAAAATAACAGGACCGCATGCCGCTGATCAGCATCCAGTATTACAACTCGCCATGCGGTAAGCTCGTCCTGGCATCCATGGCTGGCGAACTGTGCCTTTGCGACTGGAACGCGAATCCCTGTGCCGAGCGCAACCTGCGACGGCTAACAGGGGGCGTGGATGCCTCTGTCAAGACAGAAGCCACCTCTGTCTTGGAAGAGACCAAAAGGCAACTTGATGAATATTTTGCAGGCCGTCGCCAGACCTTCGACATCCCGTTGCGTCCCATAGGCACAGACTTTCAACATCGCGTATGGAGCGCATTACTCCGCATCCCCTACGGAGAAACAAGGAGTTACAAGGATATTGCGCAAACTGTCGGCCGTCCCCAAGCCGTCAGAGCCGTAGCAGGGGCTATTGGGGCAAACGGCATCAGCATCCTCATCCCCTGCCATCGCGTCATAGGCAGCAACCACAGCCTGACAGGATTTGCAGGAGGTCTGGAAGCAAAGTGCATGTTGTTGGAGATGGAGCACAAACGTCTGCCGTTTGTTAAAACGTGATGCAATTCTCATTCTGTCAATACCATTTTCGTAACTTTGCCACAATTATGGTAATTTAACCCAAATCGGTCATTAGAAAAAGCTTCTTGTCATTTTCTAATGA
>SAMEA104315432__coassemble_692_pt1 | contig 15344 bp, 11 predicted proteins | sample SAMEA104315432__metabat2_low_PE_029 | metagenome-assembled genome bin SAMEA104315432 (sample SAMEA104315432) | gut metagenome | biome: Monkey gut; feature: monkey-associated habitat; material: faeces | place: China | collected 2013 | reverse complement strand
AGGTGGTGTAAAAGAGGGACAACGCGTGACATTCACAGTGGATGCCTTCCCCGATGACTTGTTTGAAGGTGAAGTGACTCAGGTTCGTCAACAGGCTACTACTGAGAGTAATGTCGTGACTTACGAAGTGGTGATCTCGGCACCAAACAAAGATCTGAAACTGAAACCGGGACTGACTGCCAATGTCACCATCTTCACACTGGAGAAGAAAAATGTTACGGCTGTACCTGCCAAGGCATTACGCTTTACACCCAACGAAACCCTGCTGCAAGAGGGACAGACCATTGCAGATTGCAAGGGTGATCACAAGGTGTGGACACTCGAAAATAATGTCTTCAAGGCTCATGCCGTTGAGATTGGTACAACCAACGGTACTACAACAGAGATTACCGGTGGCATCAAAGAGGGTACTGAGGTTTTGATTGATTTCAATATCATGGGTGGTAACGAGGCTGAAGGCCAAGACCAGCAGGCAAGGAATCCCTTCATGCCTAAACCACGCGACAACAAGAAAAACAACCAGAAGAAGTAAGTACTATGGCCGAAGAGAAAAGAAAAACAGTCATCGAACTGCAGAATGTGAAACGCTACTTCCAGGTAGGAAGTGAGACGGTGAAGGCACTAAGGGGTGTCTCCTTCAAAATCTATGAGGGCGAGTTTGTCACCATTCAGGGCACATCGGGTTCTGGAAAATCTACACTCCTCAACCAGTTGGGATGTCTCGACACACCTACCAGTGGAGAATACTTCCTTGACGGAGTGGCTGTACGCACCATGTCGAAGACGGAACGGGCACACTTGCGCAACAACAAGATTGGTTTTGTATTTCAAAACTACAACCTGTTGGCTAAGACAACGGCTGTAGAGAATGTTGAACTGCCGCTCATGTACAACAACAAGTATAATGCAGCACAACGTCGTGAGGCTGCCGTTAAAGCCCTGCAGGCTGTAGGACTGGGCGACCGTCTGGACCATAAGTCTAATCAGATGTCGGGTGGTCAGATGCAACGTGTGGCAATTGCCAGAGCTCTTGTCAACGACCCTGCCGTACTTTTAGCTGACGAAGCTACGGGTAACCTTGATACGCGTACATCGTTTGAGATGCTCGTGCTCTTCCAAGAACTCTACCGACAGGGACATACCATCATCTTCGTGACCCATAATCCGGAAATTGCGGAGTATTCTAGTCGTAACATCAACCTCCGTGACGGTAAGATACGTGAAGATACCATCAACACCAATATCAAGTCGGCGGCAGAAGCACTCGCTGCATTACCGAAACCGCAAGACGATTAAACTCACATACTATATATTGAACCCATCAGATTATGAACATACTCAATCTTTTCAAAGTCAGTATCAGGGCTGTCGCCAACAACAAGATGCGATCCTTCCTCTCCATGCTTGGCATCATCATCGGAGTGGCAGCGGTCATCATCATGATGTCTATCGGACAGGGATCTAAAGAGAGTATCCGTGCGGAACTCTCTACCATGGGCACCAACCTGATCAATATCCGACCGGGGGCTGATATGCGTGGCGGCGTACGCCAGGACCCGTCAAGCATGCAAACCTTGAAGATGGCTGACTATGAACGCATCATGCGCGAGAAAAAATATGTGACGAATGTTTCTCCTGAGGTCACAGCAAGCGGACAGGCTATCTATGGTAACAGCAATACCAATACTACGGTATATGGAGAAAGTCCGGAATACCTCGACATCAAGCAATGGACCATAGAACAGGGCGACTGCTTTACACAGGAGGATATCAAAAAGGCGGCTAAGGTGTGTGTCGTTGGTACTACCATCGTCAAGGAACTCTATGGAGAGGGGACTGATGTCATCGGCAAGACTATCCGCTTCAAATCCATACCGATGCGCATCATCGGCGTACTGAAGTCGAAAGGCTACAACAACTGGGGTATGGACCAGGACAACGTCATCATCGCTCCCTATTCTACCGTCATGAAACGCATCGCGGCACAGACGTGGTTCTCCAGCATTGTGTGTTCGGCAATTACCGAAGAACTGAGCGATGCGGCCATCGAAGAACTCACACAGATTCTTCGAGACAACCACAAACTGAAAGGTGATGCTGCCGATGATTTCACCATCCGTTCACAGGCTGAGATGATGGAGACCATGTCATCCACCATGGATACCGTGACCATCATCCTCGTGGTGGCTGCTGCCTTCTCACTCCTTGTGGCTGGTATCGGTATCATGAATATCATGCTGGTCAGCGTGACCGAACGCACCAAGGAGATTGGATTGCGTATGGCTGTTGGAGCCACAGGACCGGTCATCTCATTGCAGTTCTTGATAGAATCCGTACTCATCTCTGTAACAGGTGGATTACTCGGCATACTCGTAGGATGCTCGGCAAGCGAATTTATCGTACCGATGTTCAATATGCCGTCAAGTGTTCCTGCATGGAGCATCTACGTATCATTCTTTGTCTGTGTCTGCATCGGTGTACTCTTCGGATACATTCCGGCACAGAAGGCTGCTAATATGGACCCAATAGAAGCTATTCGACATGAATAAACGTTTAGAGATTCTCATCCACATCGCCATCTGGATTGTTATCATCCTTTTACCGCTGATGTTCATGAATCATGGCAGAGGTATGTCCGTCAGTCAGTTTATGTTGACCACAACGGTACCGCTGACCTTCATGGCAGTGTTCTATATCGATTACCTATGGCTCACCCCAAGGTATTTCGTAACAGGACACCGCACGCAGTTCTTTGTGATCAATACCTTCATAGTCATCTTGCTCGGCATTGCCCTTCACCTCTGGATGAGTCTGTCACACGATATGCTGGGACACAACCACAGGGAACCGCCGTTGATATTGACCGTTGCTTTTGTCATACGCGACATTGTCAACCTCGTCATTGCGGCGGCAATTGCCACCCTACTCCATCTCGCCTTGCAGTGGCAGACAGCAGAAGAGGCACGAAAAGAGGCTGAACTGAGCAATCTTCGTTCACAGATCAATCCTCATTTCCTGCTCAACACGCTCAACAACATCTATGCGCTGACTGCTATCAATACCCAGAAGGCACAGGAGGCGATACAAGATCTCTCTAAGATGTTACGACACATTCTCTATGACTATCAGCGATCGGAGATAGAACTGCGCGATGAGGTGGAGTTCCTAAAAAACTATATCCGACTCATGAAACTGCGTCAGGGGCCGTCGGTAGAAATCAACACCTCGTTTCATATCACCAACGAACAACAGAAAGTGGCTCCAATGATCTTCATCTCACTGGTGGAGAACGCCTTCAAACATGGAGTAAAACCTGCCGTTCCCTGTACCATCAATATTACCATCCAAGCCAATGACAAACAAATCGTCTGCGACATCGTCAACTCCAACCACCCCAAGACTTCTACTGACAGGAGTGGACACGGCGTGGGACTCGAACTTGTAAGACGACGATTGGAACTGGCTTATAAAGGACGCTATGAATGGACGCATGGCGTTAACGATAATCAAAAAATGTATCATTCTACCATTACAATTAAATTATGAACATCACTTGTGCTATCATCGACGATGAACCGTTGGCAATTGAACTCCTGAAGAGTTATGCCGAAAAGACACCATTTCTCGAACTACAAGGTTCGTATGGAAGCGCTATCGAGGCTATGAAGGTGCTACGCGACAATCCTGTTGACCTGCTCTTTCTCGATATCCAGATGCCAGAACTGTCAGGCATAGAATTTGCCAGAATCGTTCCTAAAACAACAAAAATCATTTTCACCACCGCTTTCCAACAGTATGCCCTGGATGGCTATAAAGTTAAGGCGCTCGACTATCTGCTCAAACCCATTGCCTACGAAGACTTCCTGGTTGCTGCCAACAAAGCGCTGGAATGGTTCAGGGTGTTCCGTAAACAAGAGACTTATATGCGCGACCGCTTTATCTTTGTCAAGAGCGATTATAAATTGGTACGCATTGACCTCGACAACATCCTGTATGTTGAAGGACTCAAAGACTATGTCCGCTTCTATCTCGACGACGGTAGGAAAATCATGTCACTCATGAACATGAAGAAACTCGAAGAGTTCCTTCCCAGACCGGAGTTCCAGCGCACACACCGCTCCTATATCGTGCACATGAGCAAGGCGGAATCTATCGACCGCTTCCGTATCGTCTTCGGCAAGGAGTTTATCCCCGTATCTGAATCCTACAAAGACAACGTTCAACAGTATCTCGATGCGCATACGCTGGCATAAGATGCACAGCACGATTACCATCGGGCATACCAACAAAAACGCAGGCTCCCAACAAAGGAGTCTGCGTTTTTTATAGCGTAATAATTAGAGTATTACATATTCATACCACCGTCAATCTGAATCACCTGACCTGATACATAGCTTGACATATCAGAAGCCAGGAACAGACAAACATTAGCAATATCTTCTACCTGTCCGCCACGACGGAGAGGAATCTTCTTCATCCAGTCCTTACGAATCTCTTCTGGCAGTTGTGCTGTCATGGCAGTCTCAATGAAACCAGGAGCTACGGCATTGGCACGTACACCCTTAGGACCGAGTTCCTGAGCAATAGACTTTGCCAAACCAATCATACCTGCTTTAGAAGCAGAGTAGTTACACTGGCCTGCATTACCGTGTACACCTACCACACTCGACATATTGATGATAGAACCCTTACGCTGGCGCAACATGATAGGAGCACAGGCATGAATGAAGTTGAAAGCTGATTTCAGATTGACATTCAATACTGCATCCCACTGGGCCTCTGTCATACGGAGCATCAGACCATCCTTGGTGATACCGGCATTGTTCACCAGTACATCAATAGAACCGAAATCCTCCTTGATTTTGTTGACCACATCCTCTGTCTCTGCAAAGTCAGCAGCGTTTCCTGCATAGGCATTACATTTCACGCCAAGAGCCTCAATTTCCTTGCGGGTAGCCTCAAGGCCTGCAGCCATATCATCGTTGAGTACAAGATCAGTAAATGCAATGTTAGCGCCTTCCTGGGCAAATTTCATAGCAACGGCTTTGCCGATACCACGTGCTGCACCTGTAATGAGGGCAGTCTTTCCTGTTAATAATCCCATAATGTGTTTATTTGTTTATGTTATATGTTTTATTGTTAGTGTTACTATTCCTGTTCTTTCATCGGTCACTGTTCTTCTTGAAGTTTCCCAATGCGCCATACACAAATTTGGCAACCTGAGGTTTGGTGGCTTCTTCTGTCATTCCATGGGCAATACGACCATAGATATAAGGCACTTCCAGTCCCTTGATACAATAGTGGGTGATGTCAGCTACAAGATCTACGTTGTCTATGTCAAACTCGCCTGCCTCCTTGCCCTCTGTATATACCTTACGGAACAATTCCACTTCTGCATCATCAAAGTTCTTACGCACCTTCTCCACCATCCATATATTACGGAAAAACTCAGCACGTAGATTACCATTACGCACCACCGTCTCACGGATCATACTCAGATGGGTGTATATCAATTCTATCACCTTATCTTGTGGACGGATACGCTTAGCAGCTACCTCATCCAATTTATCAGACAGGCGCTCCAGTTCGCACTCAATGACAGCAAAATAAATATCTTCCTTGGATTTAAAATAGGTATATAGCGTGCGACGTCCTTTGCCAGAGGCAATGGCAATGTCGTTCATCGTCGTGTTTTCCATTCCGTTTTTGGCAAACAACTGACGGGCTACATCTACTAATTTTTGTCGCGTCTTTGATATTGACATAGTATGACTCCTCCTATTTTTCTATTGCACATGCGTGCATACGTGTGCAAAAGTACACATTTCTTTTCTATTGTGCAAACAATTTCCGTTATTTTGTTCTATTTGGAGGAAAATCAAAAAATTATCGCATAAAAATTTGGTATTCTCGAAAATAGTTTGTACCTTTGCACCCGCAATTAAGAAATACAGCGGAGTGGAGCAGTTGGTAGCTCGCCAGGCTCATAACCTGGAGGTCGCATGTTCGAGTCCTGCCTCCGCAACTAATGAAATCGCAACATTCTGATAATCAGCTGTTGCGATTTTTTATATTCACGGAGTGTTTTGGTTATAGGTTAAAGATTAAAGGTTAGAGATTAGTGATTAGTGCTTAGAGATTCTGGTTGAAGATTTTCTTTAAGATTATCGTTAAGATGTCGAGCCTGTAAGGCGATCCCAAAAAAATCCCTTCCCAAAAGCGAGGTACTCGAGCGCATTATAGTCAAAGATTATAGTTAAAGATTATGTTTAAGAAGGCTGAGTGATAGATTATTTCTGGCCATAGGCCATTCTTTAACAAAGATTTCCCCCAAAGATTTCTTGCGAAGCAACTCCAAAAAACATCCACGGACCACACAGAGACTACGGATTCTGGTTGAAGATTTTCTTTAAGATTATCGTTAAGATGTCGAGCCTGTAAGGCGATCCATTATAAAATTCTTCCCAAAAGCGAGGTACTCGAGCGCATTTTGTTTAGGATTTTCTTTAAAGATTATAGTTTCTTGGTTATTGAATTATTTCTGGCCACAGGCCATTCTTTAACAAAGATTTCCCCCAAGATTTACCTGTGGTTTGTTTTGTCGTGACTCAGCATAGTGAAAGCGCGCTATCACTATGTCTTCGCTACTCCAAAACATCTAGCCGTAGGCTACCCAAAAAATAATTCCGTTTTAATTCCGTCTAAATTCCGATGATCCGTGTCCTCATGCAACAATCAAGGTTAAAAAAACAAAATTCATAGCCATTCCTTGCATCATTTCATTTTTTTGTTTTAACTTTGTGCTATTAGAAACAATAACTAACAAGATAAATGAATTATGGAAAACAACACTGAGTTGATTGCCCAATGCGAAGCACGGGCAAAAGAATGGCTCTCACCAGCCTTTGATGAAGAGACACGCAAAGCAGTACAGGCCATGCTCGACAATGCCGACAAGACCGACCTTATCGACGCCTTCTACCAGAACCTCGAATTCGGAACAGGAGGACTCAGAGGCATCATGGGAGCAGGAACCAACCGCATGAACAAATATATCGTAGGCATGGCCACACAAGGTTTTGCCAACTATATCCTCAAAGCATTCCCCAACCGCAACGACCTCGCCGTAGTAGTTGGCCACGACTGCCGTAACAACGGACGTATGTTTGCAGAAACCGTAGCAGACATCTTCTCTGCCAACGGCATCAAGGTATATCTCTTCGAGAGCCTGCGCCCCACACCAGAGATCTCCTTCGCCATCCGTCAGCTCCATTGTCAGGCAGGTGTCAATGTCACTGCCTCTCACAACCCACGTGAGTACAATGGCTATAAAGCCTATTGGGATGATGGCGCACAGGTATTGGCACCCCACGACAAAGGTATCATCGATGAAGTCAATAAAGTCACCATCAACGATGTGAAGTTTGAAGGCAACAAAGACCTCATCGAGATTATCGGTGGAGAAATGGACTGGGACTACCTCCAGGCAGTCAAAGAGGCTATGGTAGATCAGGATGTCATCCTGCGCAACAAAGACCTCAATATCGTCTATTCACCCATGCACGGCACAGGACGCGTCATCATTCCTGAAGCACTGCGCTCATGGGGATTCCAAAACATCCACGTCGTACCCGAACAGATGGTCATCGACGGCAATTTCCCCACTGTAGTATCACCCAACCCCGAGAATCCTGAAGCCATGACACTCGGTATGAAACTCGGAACACGCCTCAATGCCGACCTCGTCATAGCTTCAGACCCCGATGCCGACCGTCTCGCCATTGTCTGCCGCAATGCCAAGGGCGAATGGGAAATCCTCAACGGTAACCAAACCTGCATGATGTTCTGCTGGTATATCATCGCCAACAAGAAGAAGCTCGGTCAACTCAAGGGCAACGAGTTCCTCGTCAAGACCATCGTCACCACAGAAGTTATTGCCGAGATAGCCAAGAAGAACGGTGTAGAACTGCGTGACTGCTATACAGGCTTCAAATGGATTGCCAACGAGATTAGAATCTCAGAAGGCAAACAGAAGTATATCGGTGGTGGTGAAGAATCATTCGGTTTCCTCCCCTTCGACAAGGTACGCGACAAAGACTCCCCCGCCTCTATCTGCCTCATCTGCGAGATAGCAGCATGGGCAAAAGACAACGGCAAAACCCTCTACGACCTCCTCATGGACATCTATGCCGAATACGGTTTCTCTCGCGAGTTCACCGTCAACGTAGTACGTCCAGGTAAGACAGGAGCCGACGAGATCAAACAGATGATGGCAGACTTCCGTGCCAATCCCCCACAGGTATTGGGTGGTGCCAAGGTAGTGCTGTGGAAAGACTACCAGTCACTCGAAGCCAAGCATGCCGACGGCACAGTAGAGAAGCTCAACATGCCCGCCACCTCTAATGTACTCCAGTGGTTCTGTGAAGACGGCACCAAGGTCAGCGTACGTCCTTCAGGTACCGAACCCAAAATCAAGTTCTACCTTGAAATCAAAGATGCCTCATTCAAGTGTGCAGGTTGCTACGAGCGTTGCACCAAAGCAGCCGACCAGCGCATTGAAGCCATCAAAAAAGATTTGAAACTCGACTAACCCTCCCCCACTTCCACAGGAAGATACCACGCCACCCTGTTCTCACCGAACCCAGGGTGGCGTTTTCATTGTCAGATGTTAGTGTTTAGTTTATAGGTTATGGGATATGGGTATAGGTTATGGGTTATAGGTTAGTGTTTAGAGTTTAGAGATTAGTGGTTAGAGATTGTAGTTAAAGATTCTTGTGGCGTGACAAAGCCCAGTCCATCAGACTTCAAACCTCAGACTTCAGACTTCATCTTAGTTAAAGATTATGTTTTGTGTTGCTTACGCAAGAAATCTTAGAGGAAATCTTTATGTAAAATCTGAGGACCTAAACGGTCCAGAAATCTATTTAATAATATTGTTATCTCCCTAAAATATTTCTTGCGTCAGCAACATCTTAAAGAAGATTTCCTCCAAAGATTTCTTGCGCTCGCGCAACCAAAAAATATCCGTTTAACATCCGTCTAAAATTCGATGATCCGATGATCCGTGCCCTCCGTGTCTTCCGTGGATTATAGTTTAAGATTCTCTTTAAGATTATAGTTAAGATTTCGAGCATCTTAGATGCGATCCATAAAAAAATCCTTCCCAGAAGCGAGGTATTCGAGCGCATTCTAGTCAGGATTTTATTTAAAGATTATAGTGGAATTGAATATATTTCTTGCGTAAGCAACATCTTAAAGAAGATTTTTCCCCCAAGATTTACCTGTGGTTTGTTTTGTCGTGACTCAGCATAGTGAAACCGAACGTTTTCGTTAAGCCAAATGAGCAGAATTAAGCTTTCCGATTAAGTGAGCGAAAAATCAAGCTCGCTTGAAGTTTTCCGAACGTGAGGAAAGTCAACGAAGTTAAGTTAACTTAAACTCTGCCATGGCGAGAAAAGGTGCCATAAAATGGAGCTTTCACTCTGTCTTCGCTACTCCAAAACATCTTGCCTTTAGGCAACTAAAAAAAACATCCGTATTAATTCCGTTTAAATTCCGATGATCCGTGTGCGAGAGATTCAATCAACTATCCCTACCCTTCCACGAGACAACTTCAAGAGATCAGGAATATCATAGTATCGCAATACCCCAGGAATGACATTCGACATCATATCATACTGCACAGGCTGCTGAATATAGCTACGCCACGACTTCAACGTCTTGGTCAACCTGGCACCCGACAATCGTTCGTCAAGCACAGCAGTATGCATCACCACAACAGCATTCATTCCGTCAGCCTTCACCGAGATCTTCCGCCCTTTCAGTTTCTCATTTGCAGAACAGAAGTTAAGAATGGTGTATAAATCCTGCACACGCTGCCCCATGAGAGGTTTACCGGCATGCAAGGCAGTAACCGCCGAACGATACTGAGTATTCCAGTACTTTGAGAGATTATACTCAAAGATATCACAGGTCTCACCAAAGCCACGCAAGTCGGCATAAACATCAATAGTACCATCAGACACCACATCGCGCCGATCAGTCTCAGCCAGCAAACTAGTCTTACCAGCATCAGCAAGATGAATACAAATCTTCGACTGTTGATTAGCCGATGATGGGATTCTTACGACAACAGGAACAGGAAACTCACCGTCACAGTCAAGCTGATAACGATATTCCTCCATGTCACGCAGCGATTCATGACGAGTCTCTGTAGAAGACCACCTATCGTTAAGTTTAGAAATCCCCAACAGTTTCAGAATACCCGCCTTCACCTGGCCTGCTGATTGCGAACAAAACGCCTGACGCTGTTCAGACAACCTGTCCATTTGTGCATCACACTCTTGCATAGCACTCAGCGCATCCTTATATTCCAAGTTCACCTGTCCCGACTTCGTACAAAGCATATCATCACCTCGCCAGTAAGTATAAGGTTTCACCTCACCCTGGGCATCATCCAATAAAGCCTTACGGAAGAAGCTCACCATCTTATCCTGACTACACTTCGGAATGGCATGCCCGTCATCCGTATAAAACTGCTCAACGGCATCAGGGGCACCCAACACACTATAGCATCGCTTCACCTCCTCATAACCACGCAAAGCCCCCCAATGGTCAACGAAGTCAAAACGTCCATCGAGTATCAGGAAAGGCTTAGGCGCATTCATCATGGCCATATCAGCAATCTCAATATGATCACGCCCTTCACCTGGAATCCACTGACAACCATCACTTGGACCTTGTGTTTCCAGCGTTCTCTCACGTGATGAGAAGAACAACCCCACACAGGAAGCCTTGATTCGATCATCAAGTGCAGCAAGATATGACGACTGAGTACCGCCTCCAGAGAAACCATAACATCCGATTCGATCCCCGTCAATCTCCTTACGACTTAAAAGATAGTCTATAGCACGACTGTTATCAAAACACTCCTGTGCGGCAAGACTACTGCCCAGCAACAAGAATCCCGGAGCAATGAGTGTATGCTCGGTAGTCACACCACGAGTAAGATTCTTACCGTTTCTATCTATAGTTTGCTGACGCTCACCTTGTGAAAAGGGATCGACCACCATGGCAGCAATGCCATTGACAGCCAACTGCTCCGCACTACCCGATCCCTGACCCTTGCCGTCAAGACCATGACCACACATCTCGATACACGCAGGAATCTTACCTTGTACCTTTTCGGGCAGATAGAGATGAGCCGTGACATAACGACCGGGAGTACTCTGAAAAACAATCTTCTCCACCACAAAACCATTACCTTTCAACACACCCACCACCTTGGCATTGAGTTTGCCGCGCAAAGGCATCTCACCCGCCAGTTTACAAAAGCGACTGCGCAACTGACTCACATATTGCTGCATGGCACCCTTCGACAGACAAGCCTTTTCAAAGGCCTGTTGTCGTTCATAGTTCTGGGTATGTACAGCCAGCATCTCATAGTTATAGAAAGAGGTAGCAGTTTTAAACTTCAAAGCTTGATAAGGCTGTTGAGCCATGGCCACCATACCTGCAAATACAGTAACAACTGATAAAAGACATCTATTTCGCTGCATAATTTTCATACTGTCATTAAATTCAATATCTTGTTATTTACATCTTGACAACAATCTCCATATCACCCTCACCGGCATTGAAGGTAAGACAACGTGTCGTCTCGTCGTAGGTCCAACCATCCACATATTTATCGGCAACAGTGACAAGCGTTGGTTTCTTGTCCAGATAAACACTCACACTGTAATCATGCGATACAGGCTTATAGTTACCCTTAGGAGATGTAATCTTTAACGTCCACTCGTTTGGTGTCAGTCTGCTCTCCATCTTGGTGATGGCATAGACACCCTTCTGATAATCGAGCGATTTGCCGTCATCCTCATACAGTTCATATACCGAATACTCTGACGGATAGATCAGCAACGAGATATTCGTGTTAGGACGCTCATCAACATACTGCATAGCCTCCTGTCGGGGAATAATAGCCCCACGGCGTATGAAGATAGGCATCATCTCAATAGGTGTGAGGAATGATTTATACTGACGACCGCTGATACGCTCACCCGTCCAGAAGTCAAGCCAGTCGCCACCAGGGAAATATACAGGACGTGAAAGCGCATTCTTCACTGTCACCGGACAAACCATCATGTCCCGTCCAAACATATATTGGTCAGAGATATGATAGGTGTTGACATCCTGCAGATGATCATAGAACAAAGGCGTCATCAGAGGACGGCTCGTTTTGTACATATCCCAGGCACTGGTATAGATGTAGGGCAGCAAGGTATAACGCAACGAGTCATACTGAATAAAGATCTTCTGAGCCTCCTCCCCATAGGTCCATGGCGCATGATAACGAGGATGATCCATGCCAAAGAGGATAGAAACAGGAGAGAACATACCCATCTGAACCCAACGCAGATACAGGTCGGTGTCATAGGCAGAATACTGTTCGAAGCCACCCATGCAATGACTCCAATAGCCAACGCCTGAGAGTCCTATGTTTAGTCCGCCACGAATGATGGGTTCAAACCACTGCCACTCCGATCCCCAGTCGCCAGCCCAGATAAACGGATAACGCTGAATACCGGCATATCCTTCACGGGTGTGGTCAAAGCCACGCTGTCCATTGAGTTGGGCAAACTTCTCATAGGAAGCCTTAGCGTAAGCTATAGGGAAAAGATTATGAGCAGCTTGATGTTCTATCGTAGCATCCGCATAATTCAGTGCACTGCCCACATCCGTTTTGAAGAACTTAACCCCCAAGTCAGTCACTTTCGACGCCGCATTCTTCCACCACCAATCTACTGCCTTATTATCAAAGAAGTTAATGATAGCATTGGTACCGCCATCCTGTATGGTGAGTCCCTTCTTCTGTGCAGTAGTCAGCAAAGTGTTGCGCGTGCCATTATCTACCAACGAACGGATATGCAGGCCAAACATCGCCACATGATTCTTATAGGCATGGTCTATCATCCCCTTAGGGTCCTTAAACTGATTCTGAAACTCGAAAGTGCATCCCCCGTTACCCAGTTTTGCAAAGATACGCCAAGTAGAGTCAAGCCACATCAGGTCAAACGGGATCTTCTCCTGACGCAGTCGGTCTATCAGTTGAACCACATAAGTATCGTTGGCTTTACTCTCATGATGCCAGGTACCGCCACTATACGAACCGATATGCAGCCCGTAGGCAGCCCGAGGCATAAGGGGTGCAGCTCCCGTCAACTGCTGATAGCTATGAATCAGCGTTTCGAGTTGTTCACCATAAATAACGTAATAGTCATTGTCTCCTCCAGGAGCCGAAAAACTGTATTTATCGTTGCAGGTCCATCCCATGTCCCAGTCGTTAGGCACAGCAGTATGGAAAAACACAGCATATCCCTTGTTACTCAACATCAAAGGCACAGGACAGTAGTTAGCCCTCAGGATATCCTTTCCACCTACCGCAGGTTTCCTACCACTTCCCAGTTCCACATTGAGATGCACACGCTGTCCCCGCTGATCGATGCGATCCATACGCTCACCAAAGCCAAAGAAATGCTCATCAGGATTCATCTTCACCACGTTATAGACACTATCCTTGCACCCCGAAGCCAGTTCGTCATAGAACACCCTTCCCGAAGCATCAGCCACCTGTATGCGCCAAGGCATCTCCTGAATATTCACTTGCAGCTTACTGGTCTTAATCTGTTTCCCGTCAACGCTGAAAGCCACCTGCGGAAAGTCATAGTTCACAACCATCCATTTCTCATTTTCAGGCATCTGTTGCGTAGCCACCTTAGTCACTCGAAACATGTTGTCCGAACACATCTCAATACGCATCTTCCCCTCCTGCGAGGTATAGACCACGCTATTGCCATCCACCTGTTGTGCATACCCCGCTTTAGCAAAGGCACACAACATCACCATTGTGAGTTTAAGTTTTAAGTTTTTCATCTCCGTTTTTTGTAGTTTGTTATAGAGTTTCAAGTAGATTCATCCATCAATGATAGTAATATGTCGGCAAAGATATATAATTTCCACCCCACCACCAAATTTTCCCATCATTTTTTATGCGTCAGCTACAAAAAAACACACGGACCACACGGAGAACACTGAGTGTTTTGTTTATAGGTTATAGGTTATGGGTTATGGGTTAAAGTTTAGTGGTTAGTGATTAGTGTTTAGTGGTTAGTGGTTAGTGGTTAGTGTTTAGTGTTTAGAGTTTAGAGTTTAGTGGTTAGTGGTTAGCTGTTAGCGTTAAGGTTAAAGTTTAGAATTTAGAGATTCTTGTTAAAGATTCTTCTAAAGATTTTCATTAAGATTTCGAGCCTGTAAGGCGATCCATAAAAATAATCCCCACCAAAAGCGAGGTACTCGAGCGCATTTTGTTTAGGATTTTCTTTAAAGATTATAGTTTCTTGGTTATTGAATTATTTCTGGCCACAGGCCATTCTTTAAAAAAGATTTCCCCCAAAGATTTCTTGCCGTAGGCAACTAAAAATCTACGGACCACACAGAGAACACGTAGTGTTTAGAGTTTAGAATTTAGAGATTCTATTTAAAGATTTTCTTTAAGATTATAGTTTGGATGTCGAGCCTGTAAGGCGATTCCCATAAAACCCCTCCCACAGAGCAACTTACTGTTGCGCATACTGGTCAAAGATTTTATTTGAAGATTTTGGTTCTCGGGTAATTGAATATATTGATTTCTGGCCATAGGCCATTCTTTAATACAGATTTCCACATAAGATTTCTAGCGTAGCTACAAAAAATCCGTATAAATTCCGTCGAAATTCCGATGATGAATATATGGTTCATCCGACATTTCGAGTGACAAAGTCAATATAAAATAAAAGAAAACTGCCGAATTTTTTGTATATTTGAATAACCACAAACAAATATATAAAAATGAACAGCAGTTTGCTGTAAGTGTCCAATTTATCGTAATCTCCTTAAATCAGGGTGTTTGCGAGTACCCTTATTCTGTTGGGATTACTAAAATTAAAGATTTATTTAATTGATTGCCAGTTCTCCAGGTATCATTTTGGCAAAATCATGCTCACCATTGTTTCACAATGTCATAGATCCGTCCCCTTTGATCCTTGTACAACATCATCCTTCAGACCTCAGACTTCAGCCCTCACCCCTCAGACTTCCGACTTCAAACTTCAGACTTCATCCTTCAGACCTCAGCCCTCAGCCCTCAGCCCTCCGACCTCAGACTTCATTAAGTCTCCCTGTTTTCTTCGCTACGGGAACAGCCACGCTGGTGCAGTGCAGAGATTCCTAAATTTAGGCCAACAATTCTGCAAAATGAACTGAACCCCAAAAGTTGGACACAACCAACAAGAATATGAAGTATAAGA
>SAMEA104315432__coassemble_586_pt1 | contig 17250 bp, 15 predicted proteins | sample SAMEA104315432__metabat2_low_PE_029 | metagenome-assembled genome bin SAMEA104315432 (sample SAMEA104315432) | gut metagenome | biome: Monkey gut; feature: monkey-associated habitat; material: faeces | place: China | collected 2013 | reverse complement strand
AGAAAAGAATATTTTAAAAACAAATGATTATGGCACAGATAAATCTTACTCCATTGGACGATGTGCTTGACAAGCACTTTGGAAAAGTTGGCACCCCGAAACGTGACGCTTTTGAAAGTGACGTGGACGAAGCTTTACATGCTTGCCGTTTGGGAGAAGCCATTAAGAAAGCTCGTATAGAGCAGAACTTAACCCAAGAACAACTGGGTGAACGTATTGGTGTGAAAAGAGCACAAATCTCTCGATTAGAAAAAGGTTACAGCATAACTATACCTACCATGAGAAGAGTATTTAAGGCTCTTGGTGTAGTAACTGCAACCGTTGATTTAGGAACTGCAGGAAAAGTGGCTTTATGGTAAAGAATACCTAAAAAGGACTGCGTTGCCTATTGGCAATCGCAGTCCCAACCACTTTTAATAATTGTTTCTGTCCTGTTATTCAAGTTTCCGCTTATTTCTATCAGCCAGAAGTTTTAGTATCAGGACAATACAGATACCCAATAAAACGAAGTATCCTAAAAAAACACAGAAAATGATTGCAGAAGTATTCAATGCTCTAACTATTTATATCTGTTTATTATTTCGCAATCACAATAGACACACGGTTTTTGGCGTTTTCAGCAAACGGCTGCACACGTGCGCCCTTTGAATCAGAAGTGATACGGTCTTTGGCTATACCATACTGTTCGGTCAGCACTTTAACAACAGCATTGGCACGCTGAGCAGCAAGACGGTCGTTGATGGTATTGTTTCCTGTTCCTGCATCAGCATATCCAGTAACGGTCACCTTTGCCTCAGGATAAGAGTTGAGGTAATCAACCACTTCCTTGATTTTATCCTGTTCAGCCTTGGCAACAACTTTTGAATTGATGACAAAGAATACGTCGCGGCGTATTTCTTCCACTTTCTTCACCTCTACGGTTTCAGCTTTAGGCTGTTCTACAGAAGCCACAGTCTGGGGAGCGGGTTCCACAACTTGCAGTGGCTGAGTTTCAATCACCTGAGGTTTCTGGCGTTTAGTATAGCTTTTACCCAAATTGATGCGTACTCCTGCCAGTGCATTGAAGTACCAGTCGGCATTTCCAGCCTTCTTTGAGTTATACTTATCGCTGATGATATTGGCGTTACCCTCTACCATAAAGCTCAGTGTATTGTTGATGCGAATAGCCACATCCACACCTGCGCGACCGAAAGGACGCACCTTTTTACCTTGCCAGAGATACTCCAAATTGTAGTCATCCACGTTTTTGAGCGTAGCAGCAATATTGTTGACCTCGCCATTGCCACCTGCCCAGTTGACGCCTCCACCGAGGAAAGCACTCACGTTCAGTGTGCGCATAGGATTCCAACCGCAGAAGAGGTTAGAGAGGTTGACCATCACATCGAGTCCCGGAGCCACATATTTATATTTATAAGTAGCGTTGTAGGGTTTGTCTCCCACCTTTGCGCGGAAGGCAGCCCATCCGCCGCGGCTCCACAGACCGTTGGCTTGTGCACGCACACCAACTACTGGCGAGAACTGATATCCGATAGCTCCTTGGAAGTTTGGCGACAGGAGATCACCGAATTTAGCTTCTCCCAGGGTGTATTGTCCACCAGCCTGAACATCAAGAAACCAATGTTTCTTAAACTGATATTCGTTTCCGTCACAATCAGTATAAGTAGCTTGTGCATGGGCAGTAGCCATGCCGGTAGCCATCAGTGCAGCGGCTAATAAGGTTTTAACAGGTTTCATTGTTTCTTCTTTTTTACTTGTGTGAATTTGTTGATTTCAGTTTTTTGAGGTTTTTCTCCCTCATTTCCTGCTGATAGGTATTCGTCATCGAGTCGCGCTTATCGCCGTCAATGACCGTATGGTCGCCCGAATGAGAATCCATCATACAGAGTTTCCATGCGCCCATATAATCTACAGGCTTGAAATAGAACACCGTTTTGATCACATCAGGACCTTCAGTCTTATCGGTGAGGAAGGCCGTGCACTTCACCTCGTTGAGGTAAGTCTGATTAAACTTGATGTAGTCGATATGGTGGCTCTTGATCTTCAAGCTCTTCAGCATGCCAATCATGCGGTTGAGCTGTTGGTTGTCGAGTGGCTCTGGTTCGAGATAGACCGAATCCGGATTGTTGTATGCCTTATGAATCATGGCAGCCGCATCGGTGTAGCCACCGTGTTCAGCATATCCAAAAAATTGATCTACGAGTTGCACCACAGCCGCAGAGTCGGCATTGGTCAGAGCCAGTTCAAAACCGGTTTCCTTTGGTTCGGGTTTGTTTTGTTTGCATCCGACAGCCATCAACACAACGAGTGCGACAACCATCGTGAGGACTTGACCTTTATTGAATATATGTTTCATATTATCTTGATTTTACATTGTAAATGAACCCAAATCGGTCATTAGACCGAAAAGGTGTATCATGTATATTAGCCTAATGACCAATTTGAGTTTAAAAAAGGCAGGCACGTGCTGTCTCAGCCATGCCTGCCCTCCCTCTTGATTTATATGAAAAAGTATTTAAACTGTTACTTTCTTACAGTTCTTGCAACTTGTGATTCCTTGACTGTAACAACAACCTCAGTCTTCAAAACACCCCATTCGTAAGTAATCTTAGCAGGGATAGTAATGTGGAAGGTACCAACGGTCAGACCGTTGTTGTTGTAAGTCAGCGTACCGTACTTGTTAGCCTGGATAGGATTCTCAGTAGGAGCGGTGTACTTCAGTTCAATCAGACTGGTAACATTCTTCAGCAGATCATTAGAATTACCGTTCAAGTCGGTTTTTGCATTGTCAGTATCCAACTCAATCTTAGAAACCTTATAGTAATCGAAGTAGTCGGTAGAAGCGAATGCACGGTTAGGATCGGTGAAGTTGAAGCCGTTCCAGTTCTTGAAGGTCAGCTTAACGTCAGCAGTTGTAGCAACAGCGTCGGTGAACTCAGCAGTAGCGCTCTCAACAGAGATAGGACGAATGAACTTCACATCGAACTCGCTATTGTTGATCTTGATGCCTGCACCCCAACAGAGGCTTGACTTAACAGCAACACGAGCGGTGAGTACGTTAGCAAGTTCCTTTGGACTGTTAGCGTTGAGCAGAACGAGAGTCTCAGCATCCTTAGCCAGTTCAACGATACCGTCGGCGGTCATAGTAGCAATAACGAAGGTCTTAGCCTGGTTTCCGTAGAGGGTCAGACCGTCAGCACTTGCATAGAAACCATTACCAGTAACGAAGGTGAACTGAGCGTTTGCAGCTACAGTGCTGTTCAGCTTGTCGTATGGAGCAGCCATATCGTCAACAGTAATCTTGTTGCCAACGAGTGAGTTCTTGATGTCGAACTTGAATTCGTCGTTAGAAGTTGTTTTGCCCATCTGCTCTACGTTACCATGGATTTCATCGTAACCAGTACCTGCAGTCAGGTTGTTCTTAGCGTACCAGCTCATCTTGATCTTGTTCTGATCACCGAAGTTAGCAACTGGAGTGATATTGATAGAAGAAGGAGTCCAAGTGAACTTCACGTAGATGTACTTGTTAGGAGCTGTCTTACCAGGCTTTAAGGTGTAGCGAACAAATGTGCTAATAGAAGTTGGCTTATTACCAGCAGCGTCAGCAGTGTTGAAGTATGTGTAAGCAGCATTTCCTGTCATAGTCCACTGGAGAACCTGAGTCATGGTACCGTTAACGTCAGCAGTAGTAACGATAACCTTACCAATCTTAGGACTGATAACGTTAGCACCGAGCGTGTTCTTGTCGAACTGTGTCAGGTCTGTTGCAGGACCATCGAGCTCGTAAGTATCCTCGAATTCTACCTTAGACATGTTCACCTGAGCGTCAGCAAGAATCTTGTTCTCGATTTCATACCAAGTCACCTTCTTGTTGAGGGCGGGGTTAGCATCGTCACAGTTCAGAGTGAATGCAGTGTTGTCAGCGAAGTCCTTAGTGATGAGAGTAGGATCAGCAGTAGTTACGTTTTCTGCAATCTTAATCTTCATGTAGGCAACAGCAGCAATCTTGTTGTGAACGGTATCGTTCAGGATAACACGTACCAGAGGTTCGCGACCGATGATGGCACGAGTCTGAGCAGCACCATAAGCCTGCTGCTTACCGTTATCGTCAACAGCCTGAGGACGCAGGGTGTAACCGTCAGCAGCAATAGCAGCGTGAGCACTCTGTGAAGTCAAGTTAGCACCAGTGTGGTAACCTACGAGTTCGAAGCTATATTTGAAACCAGCTTCCTTCACTTTCTCTTCAGTAGCGTTTGTAGTTTCAACAGTTACAGGGCTGTAATTAACATTCCATGAAGTGCGAATCAAAGAACGGAGGTCGATACCTTTATCATTGTCGTACTTAACTTCTGCAACTGGAGTTACACCGTCTTCAGTAGAGCTTGTCTGTACAACGTTATTAGCTGGATTTTGTGAATCAAAATGACTATAAATTGTTTTTGTTGCATTTCTGAACAACCATGCACGCGAGTCGGTATATGCAGACTTAGCGCTAAGAATGTGTACATTGCTGTAATCTGAAGTAGTAAGTGTTGCGAAGTCAGAAGTTACAACAGCGTCATCCTTAGAATATTGCAGAGCTACGAGAGCCATCTCTTTCTTAGAGGTCCAAGCATGTGTCAACTGTTTGATAGCCTCACCATCATACTTCGCAGTTACGTTCAACTTACCATCTTTATTCTCTACCTTCTTCATAGTAAAGATGTTGTTAGCAGCTGCACGGGTATAGTCATAAGTAGCGCTGCTCATGAGGAACTTATAGTCCTTAGCGTCCTCAGTAACGTCAGCGTTAGAGGGGTTCAGGAAATAAGAAGCCTTCATATCAGGAGCGAAGTAGAGAGGAGACTCTACAGTCACACCATCAGCAAGCAGAGCGTTGAAAGGTTCGTCGGTAGCGAAGTCGCCATCAGCATCAACCTTCTTCACACCCAGAGGCTGATACTCATAGGTTGCGAGATCAATAGCCTCAACACCATCAACATAGTGAGATGGGTTGAATACCATTGCGCGGAGTACTGAGTTCAGGTTCAATACGATCTTACCATCAGTTGCATCTTTCACACCAACGAGAGTCAGCACGCCCTTCTCCCAAGTTGCGGTGATAGCGTTTGCTGCAGTTGCAGTGTAAGCAATGTTGGTAGATTCAACTTTCTTGCCATCCTGGTAGATGTCGAAGCAACCAGTCTCTGGATTGGGAACGTAGTATTTACCATTCTTACCGTTCTCACCATTGGTTCCGTTTTCGCCATTGGTTCCGTTTTCACCATCTTTACCATTTTCACCACGTGCTGGGAATTTAGAGTCAACGTAACCGTTACCTTCGTCGTACCACCAGTTACCATTGTCACCAATCTTCCAAGACTTACCGTTCTGGCCGTCTTTACCGTTAGAAATGGTGTAAGATTTAGATTGACCGTTCTGATTCAGAGTAATGGTCATTCCGTTTTCAGTAGGAGTTACTGAGGTGAGGATTGCACCATTGTCGATTTGCGTCTGAATGTTCTTGATGGTCTGCGACAATTTGTCAATCTGCTCCTGCAGATTGCTAATGTCATCATCGTAGTCCTTACAAGACGTAACAGTGCCAACGGTTGCAACGGTCATCGCACCCATCAGCAATACGCTAAAATACTTTTTGTTCATACGATTAAAAAAATTAATTAAACAATTATATAAATGCTACATTTCTTGCAAAATCCCATTATCTCCTGTGCGGAGATTAGATTTCGAGTGCAAATGTAGAAATAATAATTGAAAACAACAAATGTTTTTATCTTTTTTTTTAGAAAAATATAAAATTATCCAACTTTAATGTCTTTTATCAATTATTATGTATTATTATGCGCTAAGCATGTAAAATCAATTTTTTTGTGTTTTTGCACACAATAATATGTATAATAGCGACGTTGAGGTAATGCTACATATTGCAAACCTTATTACTTTTGTGCAAACAAAAACACATTCAAGATGATAATTAAAATTGAATTGCCGAAAGGAATTATGAAAGGTAGTGCGACACCAGGTGAACTATCCATCACGCTGGACAAGGCTCAAGCCGACTACCTCGTGACCCATACTGACTACGTGCCAGCATGTCTATCCACTGTGGCAACGACACTTTCAGAGTTTGTCGAAACACTTGTGGAACAGTTACGAACCAACAACAAAGAGCGCATACGCGAAACCTACGCATGCGCTATGAATCGCTTCTTGCAATTTCGTGGTGGACACGATATTGCTCTTGATGCCATTGGTAGTCAAGAAGTAGAAGCATTTGAAAGCCACTTGAAGCAGGCTGGACTTACGCTCAACACCATATCGTTCTACATGCGCGTGTTGCGAGCCATCTACAACAAAGCGGTGAGACAGCTATCCATTACTGACAAACGCCCCTTCGACCGAGTATTCACTGGATACCCACGTACTCCCAAGCGTGCGGTAGATGTTGACACCATTGCTATGGTAGCAGGATATCGCACCACCAACGCTGACGAAGCCTTGGCACGCGACCTATTTCTGTTCAGCTTCTACACCCGTGGCATGTCGTTTGTGGATATTGCCAATCTACGGAGATGCGACATCCGCAACGGACACCTTATTTATAAAAGGAGCAAGACGGGGCAGGAACTGCAAGTGGCATGGCGTCCAGAGATGCAAACCATTGTCGATCGTCATCCCTCACTCGATGGCGAGCACCTCTTGGGAGTGCTCAATAATGACGCAACACTCAAGCTGCGCCGCCAATACCAACAGCAACAAAGTAAAGTCAACTATCATTTAAAGCGCTTATCAATGCGTTTGGGACTATCCAAACCACTCACCATGTATGTTGCTCGCCACTCCTGGGCAACCATTGCCCGCGGCATGGACATCCCTGTCAGTGTGATTAGCGACAGTCTTGGTCATCACTCAGAAAAGACCACTCAGATTTATCTGAAGAGTATTGATGCCGACGTCATTGATCGTGCCAACGAAAAACTAATAGCCGCAGTAGAGAATAACGGCTAATCAACCCCTTCTGCCATAAGCCTGTGCAGATTGATATCAGGATGATAACCCACACTTGGCAACCTATCATCACGTCAACACCAAATTGACGAGTATATCAATCTGCTCAAAAAAATATGCCAATAACAATACTTTTTGTTGACAGATGGGATAATTTCTAATCTCCGCACAGGAGACACAAAGTGCTTCGTATGAGGCACTTTTCTGTGTCTTCTCTGCGATTTTATCTACAATTCGTTTTTTTTTACAACGTTTTTTCAGCATATTTCAATACGTTCTTTTATTACATTCTGATTTTCGCTTTATACCGTTTTAATGCATCAATAAATTGTACACCTATTTATATTAATATCCAACAATAATATTACAGTGGTGCAGGCGACGTATCGACTTCACCTATTTTTATTGTGTAAAAGCACAGAATAGGTCTGTAAACATCGGTTCACCACGCATACTTCCCCACCCCCATCATTACGTTTGACCGTGCGCTCAGTTATTTCAGTTTTCAATAAATTTCGAACACTCGAACACCAATACTGCCTAACTCACAGTAGTTCATGGTTTTGAGTGGTGTTCGAAACCTTAAGATTTCAAACACCCTTCGAACACCACTCCGACTACGTGAACCGCCAGCTATCCTCAACAGGAGACTCTGATTGAGCATACATATCGAAGTATAAGTAGGGAGGCTTGAGTTTATCAGACTTTTCTCAAGCCTTGATAATATTATTATCAAACGTTAGATAACACCATTATCAAACGTTGGATAACACCATTGTCAAACGTTGGATAACACCATTACCAAACGTTGGATAACACCATTGTCAAACGTTGGATAACACCTTTTTCAAACGTTGAAAAGACCTTTTTCAAACGTTAGGCAACACTCTTGCCAAACATTTGGCAATACCTTTGCCAAACATTAGACAATACCTTTGCCAAACATTAGACAATACCTTTGCCAAACATTAAACAATACCTTTGCCAAACATTAGACAATAGTCTTGCTAAACGTTATCAAAAGACTGTCGATCCGTTTTATTTCTGGCTGATTTCTAAGTGGCAATTGCTATTTTGACGGATAGATCTGAGTTTTCGAAATATGTTTTCGAAATTGTGTGGTCGATGTGTGGTCGATGTTTCATGCATCGACCACACCATAAAATACTAACCAACAATACGTTGCACACCTCTGTGGTCGTGTGGTCGAAATTTCTTAAAAACTAAAACAACTGTAGCCTGGCGCACAGCACCGAAGATAGGCTGCACCTCGGAAGTACAAAAGAAAATCGGGATTTTCTTTTGTACTTCTCTCGGTTTGCACTATCTTTGTACCCAGAAACAAAAACGCAAGAAATATGAAGAACGTAACAGAAACAATTAAGTATATCGGCTGCGACGATGCTGATGTACGACTATTTGAATCACAGTATAAAGTGCCGGAAGGCATGAGCTACAACTCGTTTGTAATCCTCGATGAGAAAGTTGCCATTATGGATACCAGCGACAAGCGCACTATGGAACAATGGAAAGCCAACCTCGCTGAAGCACTCAACGGACGTAAGCCCGACTATCTCGTAGTGCACCACTTGGAGCCAGACCACGCCAGTGGACTCGGTGAGGTGCTGGCACTCTATCCCGATATTAAAATAGTATGTTCGGCACGTGCGCTGACCATGATTCCACAATTTTTCCCCGATGCAGACCTTGCCGATAAGGCTATTGCCGTGAAGGAAGGCGACACCCTCTCGCTGGGCGAACACACCTTGACATTCATCATGGCACCTATGGTACACTGGCCCGAAGTGATGGTGAGCTACGACAGTAAGGACAAAGTACTCTTCTCTGCCGATGCTTTCGGTAAGTTTGGCGTGATGGATGCCGATCCCGATGACTGGGCTTGCGAGGCAAGACGCTACTATTTTAATATCTGCGGAAAATATGGCAACCCCGTGACAACACTGTTGCAGAAGGCTGCAAAACTCGATATCCAACAGATTCTGCCTCTCCACGGTCCACTGTTGAAAGGTGAACAAATGGCTGAAGCCGTGCGTCTCTACAATATCTGGGGAAGCTACGGTGTGGAAGCAGAGGGTGTATTTATCGCCCACGCTTCTATCCATGGATGCACCAAGGCTGCTGCAGAGATGCTGGCAGAGATACTCAAAAAGAAAGGCTGTAAGAAGGTGGCCATCTCTGACCTGTGTCGCGAAGATCAAGCAGAAGCCATAGAAGATGCATTCAAATATGGCAAAGTGGTGCTGGCTGCATCGAGCTACGACGCTGGACTGTTTCCACCGATGTACGACTTCCTGCACCATCTGACCATCAAGACATGGCAGAAGCGCGAAGTGGCACTCATAGAAAACGGAAGTTGGGCCCCAACAGCTGCCCGTGTGATGAAGCAGATGCTGGAGCCCATGAAGGATATTACCATAAAAGGCGACACCGTGACACTGCGTGGCGTGGTGAAGCCTACAGATATACCGGCTCTTGAAGCTTTGGCTGACGCCATTTTGGCGTAACAGCCTATAGGCATTAGGCTTTTGCCAATGCCTGACGGAACTGGTTCATCAACCACTCTTTCTGCTCGGCAATCGTCATCTGCGAATTGTCGAGCAGAATTGCATCTGATGCCTGACGTAAGGGAGACACCTCACGATGGGAGTCGATATAGTCGCGTTCTTCTACATTGCGCAAAATGTCGGCGTAATCAGCCTCCATACCCTTGCCTTTCAACTCATCATAACGGCGGCGGGCACGCACTTCGGCAGAGGCAGTGACGAAAATCTTCAGTTCAGCATCAGGAAACACTACGGTACCGATGTCGCGACCATCCATCACGACTCCTTTATCCTTGCCCATCTGCTGTTGTTGCGCTACCATGGCGGTGCGCACAAATGGTAAGGCTGCGATGGGACTGACACGACTCGACACTTCCATGGTGCGGATGTCGTGCTCTACCAACTCGCCGTTGAGATAGGTGTCGGGGCGACCTGTCTCGGCATTGAAACGGAAGGAGATGTTGACATCGCCCCGGTCGATATGCTCGCGAAGGGTTTCTTCATCAATACCTTTATCGGTAAAGAGTCCGTTGCGCAGCGCATAGAGCGTCACACTGCGATACATGGCTCCTGTGTCAACATAGACGTATCCCACTTCGCGTGCCAAGTCCTTGGCCATGGTACTCTTACCACACGACGAATGACCGTCGATGGCTATCGTTATCTTCTTCATATCGTTTGTTTTTTTTCGTTTGTAATTATAATCTTGATAATTTGTTGTTAAAAACTATAGGACGCTCCCAACAGCAGCGACGAGGCTGACACATGGTAGCGAGCATACGCCACATGAAACTTGAAGCGCTCCAACTGCAGACCGGCACCACACGACAAGCCGGCACCATGGCTGCTCTCACCATCGCCATCGCTGAGACGCATCTCGCTGGGGCGACGGAAATGGTAGCCGGCAGCTACATAGACATGGTCGCCCAAGAAGACATCGGCACCGATGGTGAGGTGTTTCAGAAGCGACACATCCCAACTGTTGAGTCGCGACAACGTTGCAGAGAAGCGCAACGGAGCAGCAGAAAGGCGCTTGGAGATGCCTACTGCCACATCCAAGGGCAGATCTTCATGGGTGTCGGCATAGGTTTGGACCTGTCCACCCAGATTGCGTGCAGAGGCTGACAGGGAGATACCGTGATCCTCGTCGTAATAGTTGAGTCCTAAATCGGCAGCAATGGCCTGCGAATGGTAGCCTGCAAGATCGGAAGTGATATAGCGAAGGGTTACTCCACCACTCCACCTATCGCCCAAGAGATAAGCCAACGAGGCAGAGAGTGCTATGTCCTTGGCTGACAAATCGCCGAGGTCGGTGCCCGATGCATCCATCTGTCGCATGTCGCCATAGTCCATATACTGTGCACTCACAGCCCATGTGGCTCGTTCGCCCCAAGCCTTGACAAACGCTGCCGACGCCGTTTTCACTCCTTCCATATAGGTCATATAGTTGAGATTGAGCGTGCGGTCGGAAACATTGCTAATCAGGGCGGGATTATGAAACACCAGCGATGCGTCGTCGTCGCTAATACTGATATTGTCGCCACCCAATGCCGCAGCATGCACACTGACAGGCAAGCGGAGGAACGTATATACTTCCTGGCTTTCCTGTGCAACGGTGGCTGATGCCGTGCAGAGGCTGATGAGGGTCAGTATGACTTGCTTCATCGCTGATAATGTTTCCTGTGATTCTATTACGCAAGAATTAGAATGTCCACTTCACTGCCAATGTTGGATTGACAAAGAAGTTTTTGCCATTGTAGGTGTTGTAAACGAAGTTATGGCTGATCTCTACCTCGGAACCTACGCTGAGATTAACGTCTTTCATGCCAGGCAGGGTGTTGAGGTTGTACCAGAACTGCGGTTCGGTGAGCATCACCAGTTGTCCGTGACCGTTAGCTTTCTCTCCACGCCAGAAATCAATGAAGCCAGAGAAGGTGCAAGCCTTGTTGGCAAAAGTGATACCCCATACACCGGTCAGCTGCATGCTATGGTAAGCGTGAGTATAGTCGTAGCTCTTGAAGTAGCGCTTGTAGAGCACTTGTACGGAATAGGTCTTGGAGAAATCGGAAGAATGACCGTTCCAGGCGGGACCCAACAGGGCTGCATGCTGGAAACTGCCCGAACGGTTGAGACCGCCGTTATACTCTATATGGGCAGCAAAGGGTGAACCCTTGCCAAGATTGAACTCGCGCGAAATCTCGGTATAAGCGCCCTCCATGAACTTGCGGCTGAGGTCGAAATCCACAAAATAATACCATGAACCGAAGCGGTCTGCCTTGAACTGTTCAAGGGTGAGGGTCAACTTTTGGCGGCCTGCTTCCTCGTCGGAATAGATATTACGGCCAAAATCGTAGTGCAGTTGTACGTTCTGTGCCTGTGCGGCAAGGGCAAAAATAGCCACAAGGCTACTGAGAATAACTTTTTTCATTGTTTGTTATTTTTGGGTTAATAATTGTATCATCTGTCGGGCTGCCACATCGGGAGCCTTGCTGTCACCAAGTATTTGCTGTACCTGCCGGTAACCTTCAAGCATCACCTGACGCTGAGCGCCACCGGGAAGGATGGCTTCGAGTTGCATTCGGATGTTGTCAACGCTGAAAGTGTCTGCCACCAATTCGGTAACGACTTCGCGGTCGGCTATCAGATTGACCAGCGACACATAGCGTACCTTCAGCAGATGGCGACGTAGATAGCCAATGAGCCAAGGCAATGGAGTTTCATAACATACCACTTGCGGCACATTGAACATGGCGGTTTCAAGTGTGGCAGTACCACTGGTGACAAGGGCTGCCGTGGCTGTGGATAACAAATCGTAGGTCTGATTGCGCACCATACGGACTGCCGTGCCACGCAGGAAACGGTCGTAATAAGAGGGTTCGATGCCCGGTGCTCCTGCCAACACAATATCATAACGGTCTGACAGATGGCGCGTGGCGGCTATCATGGCAGGCAGATTGTCTTTGATTTCCTGACGACGCGACCCTGCCAACAAGGCAATGACCGGACGCAAGGGCTGTTCGGCATGATGGGTGCTCTGGTATTCGCGCACCTCCTGTGCGGTGGGATTGCCCACATAATGGATGGGGTAATGGTGCTTGCCTTCAAAAAATGCCACCTCGAAGGGAAGTATCGAGAAGAGTTCGGCTACATCGCGCTTGATATTCTTGATACGATATTCCTTCCATGCCCATATCTTCGGGGCAATATAGTAATAGACGGGGATATCGGTATGGCGCTTGAGCCAGGCGGCTATATCGAGATTGAAACCGGGATAATCGACAAGGATTACCACATCGGGGTGCCACGCTACGATATCGGCTTTACATCGGCGCATGTTCTTGAGGATGGTGGGCAGATGGAGTAATACGGGAATGAAACCCATATAAGCCAATTCACGATAGTGTTTCACCATCGTGCCGCCAGCCTGCTGCATCTGTTCGCCACCGAAGAAGCGAAACTCTGCCCGTTCGTCAAAGGACTTGAGCGAACGCATCAGACGTGAGGCATGAAGATCACCGCTCGCCTCGCCAGCTATCAAATAGTATCTCATTCGGTCCAATTGCTCATGCGGTCCAACATATCGTATGCCGTTACGTCAATGCGAGTCGGCGTAATAGCTACATAGTCATGGTCTAATGCCCATTCGTCGGTATCGTCCGATTCGGGCTCAAGATTGGCATAATGGCCTACCATCCACCAATAGTCGTAGTTGCGGGGATGATGACACTTCTCTACTTCATTATACCAGATGCCTTTGGTCATGCGACATACCTTAACACCACGAAACGAAGGCAACTTCGGAAAATTGACATTAAGACAAACTCCTTCGGGCAAACCTTCGGTCAATACACGTGCTACCATGCGGCGAACATAAGGGCGAAGAGGCTCGAAATCGGCATCATCACGATGGTCGCAAAGGGAAAAAGCTACGGAGGGGATGGACTTCATACAGCCTTCACGCACCACGCCCATCGTGCCGCTATAGTGGGAATTGACCGAAGCATTGTCGCCATGATTGATGCCACCAAGCACCAAAGCAGGCCGACGGTCGGGACAAAGTTCTGCCATTGCCAACTTCACACAATCCACGGGAGTGCCGTTGCACGACCAAATCTCTACTCCTTCCTCCTGATGCTGCTGATGTAACGTCAGCGGTAACGTGGCAGAGAAAGCACACGAATAACCGCTACGGGCTGAATCGGGCGCACAGACCAACACGTCGGCAAGGTCGCGAACCATCGCCACAAGACTGTTGATGCCCTTGGCTGCATAGCCGTCATCATTGGAAATAAGTATCAGTGGTTTTCTTTTATCCATGCTCTGTTATATGATTTTGTTTGCAAAAGTACTAAAAAAGGTTGATATTTGACCGATTCTCAGAGAAAATTCGTAACTTTGCAACCTATATAACTTATTTAGAGATTGGATATGGGAAAGATTATCGCACTGGCAAACCAGAAAGGCGGAGTTGGAAAGACTACTACCACCATCAATCTGGCAGCATCACTCGCTACACTGGAGAAGTCGGTTCTCGTGGTCGATGCAGACCCGCAGGCCAATGCTTCCAGCGGACTGGGCGTTGACATCAAAGAAGTGGAATGCTCACTCTATGAGTGTATCATCGACAAAGCCGACGTGCGCGATGCCATCTATACTACCGACATCGACGGACTCGACATCATACCAAGCCACATCGACTTGGTGGGAGCTGAAATAGAAATGCTCAACCTCGACAATCGTGAGCGAGTGCTCAAAGACTTGCTGGCTACCATCCGCAACGACTATGACTATATACTCATAGACTGTTCACCATCGCTCGGACTGATTACCGTCAACGCACTTACGGCTGCTGACTCGGTCATCATACCCGTGCAGTGTGAATACTTCGCACTGGAAGGTATCAGCAAACTGCTGAACACCATACGCATCATCAAGAGCAAACTCAATCCGAAACTGGAGATTGAAGGATTCCTGCTGACAATGTACGACTCACGTCTGAGACTGGCAAACCAAATCTACGACGAAGTAAAACGCCACTTCCAAGAGCTGGTATTCAAGACCGTCATACAGCGTAACGTCAAACTGTCGGAGAGTCCAAGCCACGGACTGCCCGTCATACTCTATGATGCCGACTCTACAGGATCCAAAAACCATCTGGCTCTCGCCAAGGAAATCATCAACAAAAACAGTAATCAGACCAAACGATAATGACCGTAAGAAAGAAATACGACCGCAGCGTACTGGGAAGAGGACTCGATGACATGGGTGCAGGAAGAGGACTCGATGCACTCATCGACACGGGCAACGTACACACACAGGGTTCGTCAAACCTCAACGAGATTGACATCACTGAGATTGAACCCAACCCCAACCAGCCACGACGCGAGTTTGATCAGGAAGCGCTACAAGAATTGGCCAGCAGCATCAGAGAGTTGGGTATCATACAGCCTATCACTCTCCACAAAACAACTGGCGACAAATATCAAATCATTGCAGGAGAACGACGCTGGAGAGCATCGCAACTGGCTGGACTCACTAAGATTCCTGCCTATATCGTCACGGTAGAAGATGAGAACGTCATGGAAATGGCACTCGTCGAAAACATACAGCGCGAAGATCTCAATGCAATTGAAATTGCACTGGCATACCAACACTTGGCAGAAAAGGGTGGTATGACACAGGCACGCATCTCAGAGCGAGTGGGTAAAAGCCGTACCGATGTCACCAACCACATGAGACTGCTCAAACTGCCTGCACAAGTGCAAATGGCACTCAAAGAGCATGAGATTGACATGGGACATGCAAGGGCGCTACTTGCCATTGACAGCCCATCTATACAAATCAGACTCTTCAAGGAGATCCAGAAAGAAGGATACTCCGTCAGAAAAGTTGAAGAACTGGTGCAAGCGCTCAAGAACGGCGATGATATCAAAACCAGCAAAGGAAAAATTGCAGCAAAAAACAAATTGCCGGAAGAGTTCTCTTTGCTGCGCGACAGACTCTCACAATTCTTCCAAACTAAAGTGCAGATGACTTGTTCACCAAAAGGGAAAGGCAAAATCAGTATTGCCTTCGACAACGAAGAACAGCTGGAACGCATCATGAATGCACTCGACAACAGCAATCAGTAATAAACAAAGATATGTCGTGTGCAACCTGTAATGGGTTGCACACGCAATATGTCTAACAACGCTATCTATCAGTTGAAACACTATAATAACATATCAACGCTGAAATTCGCAATATGCTCGCTACTGCTGGCAATATGCGCCTCGGCCTATGCACAACAGCATAAGACCATCAAAGAGGATACTGCACCAGTGGACAGCATTGACCTGATGATGGCACGCATCGACTCGCTGGTCACTGCAGACTCTATCATCAACATGACTGCCAATAAAGACGAGCGATCAATACTACAGGTGGATTCCACCAAGCGCATCAAAGCGAAACGCGACTGGTCAACATGGAAACCAGATCCACAACGCGCACTTTGGCTGGCTCTGGTACTGCCGGGAGCAGGACAGATATACAACCGGAAATACTGGAAACTACCTATCGTATATGGAGGATTCATGGGATGTATCTATGCCATGACATGGAACAACATGATGTACAAAGATTACTCACAAGCCTACCTCGACATCATGGACGATGATCCAAATACCAACAGCTACAACAAATTCCTGCACCTCGGCATGCAGATAAACAGCAGCAACGAAGAAAGGTATAAACAGATATTCAAAAGTCGTAAAGACAAATACCGCCGTTGGCGCGACATGAGCTTCTTTGTGATGGTAGGTGTCTATGCCCTATCGGTCATCGATGCCTATGTTGATGCCGAACTTTCGGTGTTCGATATATCAAAAGACCTCAGTCTGAAAGTAAAGCCTACAGTCATTCCCAACCATAACGGGGGGAATCCGCTGACGGCACAGTCGCTGGGTGTGAATTGCAGCCTCAACTTCTAATCACACACCACACTCACTAAAAAAAGAAAGCAACAAGAAAAGGAATGAACAAAAGACTTATTAGCATATTCACCCTGCTGACCGCCATACTCATGGGCGTACAAGCACAAGTGGTGACTACAAACGAAGAAGATACCGACGAAGAGGATGAACTCATCGTTATTGACGAAGAGGGTAAAGAGGAAGTTATCGAATTTCCTGAAGCAATGACCTATGACCTCGACAGTCTGCTCAACGAGTATATGGCGAAAACATATCTCACACCCGAAGACTGTAATACAACAAATGAAAATCCTTCATATCCCACAGAGGTGTTTGTCGAACGCCTCTACAGACTGCCTACCGTCATGGAAATGGCACATAATGAGGTAGTGCAACAGTTTATCGACAGATACTGCACCAGACTCAGACGCACTATAGGCTATGCACTCGGAGCATCCAACTTCTATATGCCTATCTTTGAAGAGGCGCTCGATCTCTACCAGATACCACTCGAACTACGCAATCTGCCTATCATAGAATCGGCACTCAACCCCAAAGCCGTATCAAGAGTGGGGGCGACTGGACTCTGGCAGTTCATGCTCGCCACAGGAAAAACATACGGACTGGAGGTCAACTCACTCGTTGACGAACGCCGCGACCCCATCAAGGCTTCATTTGCTGCTGCACACTATCTGAGCGATCTCTATAAGGTGTTTGGCGACTGGAAC
>SAMEA104315432__coassemble_547_pt1 | contig 18154 bp, 19 predicted proteins | sample SAMEA104315432__metabat2_low_PE_029 | metagenome-assembled genome bin SAMEA104315432 (sample SAMEA104315432) | gut metagenome | biome: Monkey gut; feature: monkey-associated habitat; material: faeces | place: China | collected 2013 | reverse complement strand
ACATTCTGTGTTGCGGCTCGCTTTGTTGGGATAAGTAAGTGGGATTAAGGATGTACGAGGGTTCCAATTTCCTCACCGTCCATGACTTTCTTCAGATTGCCCACCACGTCCATGTTGAATACATAGATAGGCAGATTGTTGTCCTGACACATGCAGATAGCGGTAAGATCCATGACCTTCAAACCGCGTGACAATACTTCTTTATAGGAGATTTCGTCAAACTTAGTAGCGGTTGGGTCCTTTTCGGGGTCGGCGGTATAAATGCCATCTACGCGTGTGCCCTTCAGCATCACGTCGGCTTCTATCTCTATGCCACGCAGACTACTGCCGGTATCGGTAGTGAAATAGGGGTTGCCAGTACCTGCAGAGAAAATGCATACCTGTCCTGCTTCCATCGCCTCGATAGCTTTCCATTTGGTGTAGAATTCGCCGATAGGCTCCATGCGGATGGCTGTCAGCACCTTGTTCTTCACACCGATAGCTCCCAAAGCTGATGATAGTGCCAGCGAATTGATTACTGTGGCACACATGCCCATCTGGTCGCCTTTCACGCGGTCGAATCCTTTCTGACTGCCGCTAAGTCCGCGGAAGATGTTGCCACCGCCGATGACGATACCAATCTGTACGCCCATCTCACTGACTTCCTTAATTTGTCGGGCATAGTCGCTGAGGCGTTCTGCGTCGATGCCGTAACCTTGATTGCCCATCAAACTCTCACCAGAGAGTTTCAGGAGGATTCTCTTAAATCTTGCCATATTATCTTTGTTTTTTATTGATTATTGTCTATCATCATGTAGTAGGGGTGTTCAGATCACAAACGATACTTCTTTGAAAGCATAGCGGCGTCGCTCCCCATCTTCGGTCATCAGTACCAGGTGTCCGTCTTCCTCCACATCTTCTATGCGTGCCATAAAAGCGCCTTGCGCATCGCAGTAGGGGTGAAAGCCTTTTCGGCGGTATAGGGCCTGCATGTAGCGTTCCCTTACATCCTGCAGCATATAGCTTTCAATGCGACAGATAATATCTTCCAATAGTGCTTGCCGGTTGGTTTCCTGTCCGGTTATCTGCCAGAGCGATATGGGGTTTGGGGCATCGCTTTGAAATTCGCGTTGGTTTACGTTGATGCCTATGCCCGCAATGCTATCGCATATCTGCATACCTTTCAGTCTGTTTTCTATCAGCATGCCACAGATCTTAGCATTTCGCCAATAGATATCGTTAGGCCATTTCACGCTTAAGTCGCCTATATATTGTCCTAATGCGTCGGTCACCGCCAGTGATACTGCCATAGAGATATGAAACTGTCGGTTGGCTGGTACGTGTGTGGGGTGCATCAATACCGAGAACGTGAGGTTTTTGCCTCGTTCCGATTCCCAATGGTTTGATCCTTGTCCGTGTCCATCTGTCTGATAGTTTGCCCATACCACACAGTCTTCATCACCGCCATGTTCTCTCAGCCATCGGTTCGTGGAATCTGTCTCCTCGATATACACTATTTTTTCTTTCATAGTACAAAGGTAGTGCAAACCGAATGGAATACAAAATAAAAACTCGTTTTTATTTTTATTCCCGAGGTGCTGCCTACTTAAGATGGTAATCAATGGTTAGTGAAAACCAAAATCGGATGGTGGTCGAATGGTGGTCGAAAACCCCACAAAATGACAATCGACCACACCTATAATAGATTGAAGGATAGTATGATGCAAGTATCGGTGGTCGAGTGGTCGAAATTTTTTGAAAACTGAATTAACTATATGTGTAGGTGGTACGACCATTCGCCTGTGATTTCTCTTGCTTACAACACCAGGCAACTTGCTGTTTTGATGGCTGTTTGATAGCAGGTGTTTGATGATAACGCGTGCGCGTACGCAAGCATGCGTACCTTTATTAAATGAAACAAGGTATATGAAATTTTAGTGTGAAAACGGTTTTCTTCTGCATTTATGATCCTTTTCTGAGGATATTCAACTATTTTTTTGTAATTTCGCAACCATGACACAAGAAGAACAATTGAAAACCGACGAACGCTATATGCGTATGGCATTGGTGGAAGCTGAAGCTGCTGGAGCAGCAGGTGAAATACCTATTGGTGCTGTAATCGTATGTCAGGGCAGGGTTATTGCCCGTGCCCACAACCTCACGGAAACTCTCAACGATGTTACTGCGCATGCTGAGATGCAAGCCATAACGGCAGCTGCAAACGAATTGGGAGGGAAGTATCTGACCGATTGCACACTCTATGTCACCGTAGAACCCTGTCCTATGTGTGCAGGTGCATTGGGCTGGTCGCAGATTCCGCGTATTGTCTATGGTGCTGCCGACGATAAACGGGGATTCCATGTCTATGCCCCCAAGGCATTACACCCTCGTACAACGATAAGTGGCGGCATTCTTGAGGAAGAATGTCGCCAACTTATGCAAGATTTCTTTAGAAGCAGACGATAGTTGTCATCGTGTGACTATCGTACTGGTGGTGGGGTATTGGATTTATTCGCCGATATACTTTGCGATGGTTTCCAAACACTTTTCTCTGCTAAATGGCTTCGACATGAAATCGCAGCAGCCTGCTTCGAATGTGGCTTGGCGGTCGGTTTCAAAAGCGTTTGCAGTCAATGCGATGATGGGGAGGTCTGGATGTTTCTCCTTGATGAGGCGTGTTGCCTCAAGACCATCCATCACGGGCATCTTCATGTCCATCATGATTAAGTCGAATTGTTGTTGGTCAGACAGTTCAACAGCTTCTTTGCCGTTGCTGGCGCGTACCACTTCATATCGATTTCTCAATACGTAAGTCATCAGCACGTAGTTGCTTTCGTTGTCTTCTGCTACTAAGATACGTTTCATATTCATTTCTTTTGTTTTATTCTTATTTTCTGTCTTTCCAGAGTTTGGTCATGTCCTCCAAGGTCTTTCCTTTTGTCTCAGGAACTAACTTCCATACGAAGAGGGCTGCCAACACACAGATAACACCATAAAGACTATAGGTGAACCAATAACCCAGACTGTTGGCCAAGGGGACAAACGATGTTGATACGATCCAGTTGAATATCCACTGGAAGGCTACGGCAATGGCTACTGCTGCACCGCGGATAGTGTTGGGGAATACTTCGGCGATGAGTACCCAGCAGATGGGACCCCATGAAAACATGAATGATGCCGAATAGATCATGATAGATACCATGCAGACGAACTGCAGTTCGGGATTGCCGAAGGTGCATGCAACACCGATTGCACCTATTGCCATGCCGAGCGAACCAACGATGAGCAAGGGCTTACGACCGAGCTTCTCTACAGTGAAGATTGCTACACAGGTGAAGCTCAGATTGACGATGCCGTTGAATACGGTAAGCATCATAGGATTGTCGAAACCCATGGCTTCATAGATGCGTGGGGCATAATAGAGCACAGCATTGATACCTACTGCCTGTTGGAATACCGACAACATCACACCAACAAAGATGCAAAGGAATCCGTAGGTCATGAGTTTCTCGGTCTTCTCTGTAACGGTGTTCTTAATGTCAAACAGAATCTGTTTGGCTGCTGCTGCACCATTGATCTTTGCAAGGATGCGCTCTGCTTTGGCATCTTCGCCAATCATAGCAAGATAGCGTGGTGTCTCAGGTACAAAGCAGATGAGGATGGCAAACAGTCCGGCTGGAATCATTTCCGATCCAAACATATAGCGCCAGCCAGTCTCGATAGCCCATTGGGCTTCTGTGCCGTTGAGTATTTCGTTCAAACCGCCACCAACACTTGCAATGGCTGGGGCAATATGGTCGCCAAGGATGAAGAAGTTGACAAAATAAACCACCAACTGTCCGAAGATGATAGCAAACTGGTTCCATGATACCAACATGCCACGAATGCCACTTGGCGCAATCTCACCAATATACATGGGGCAAACAGCAGAGGCAAGGCCTACGCCGATACCACCTATCACACGATAGAGATTGAACACAATGAGCAGGGTGAGGGTGGGTTTGCCTTCGGGCAACAGCATGCTCTCAGGACACATAGAACCCCATGCCGATATGAAGAACATGATGCCGGCGAATATCAACGAACGTTTTCTTCCAAATTTTGTAGCGAGCAAACCAGAGATGGCTGAACCGATGATACAACCGATGAGGGCACTTGAACTGGTGAAGCCATGCCAGAAATCGGTATATTGAAAGTCATTAGCTCCCATAAAGAAGGCTTGAAGTCCTTTCTCTGCGCCAGAGATTACTGCGGTGTCATAACCAAAAAGAAGGCCGCCTAATACGGCAACCATCACAATAGAAATCAAATAGGATTTGCTTCCTGTTTGCTGCTGTTCCATAGTTTTTGTTTTATAATTATTGAAGTGTATGATTTGTTTGCACAAAAGTAACATTTTTTTGGAACTAATACGGCCTTTCTGCTTGCTTTTTAACGTTTTTTTGAGGAATAATGTATAAATGCATATGTTATAGGGAAATTTCTGCTAATAGGTTGCGTTTTGGTGATTGATGTGCTTTTTTCTATTTCCTATTATATTATAGGAAACGAATGGATGACTAATGGTGGTAGCATGGAGATATTCGTACCTTTGATCGTCCAATTTTAGGTACTCACGCACGGAAAAACTCAAATATATTAGAATAATATTTGGTTTTTCGCTCACTTATTCGTACCTTTGCACCCGCATTTGAAAATGTGAACCGCCGTGATGAAGACGGGGAGCATCTGAAAGATGTCATATTATTAACAATTTAATTAAATCATCAAAAATTATGTATTTAGATTCAGCTAAGAAGAAAGAAATCTTCGAGAAGCACGGACAGTCGGCTACTGACACCGGTTCTATCGAAAGCCAGGTAGCTCTGTTCACCTATCGCATCAGTCACCTCACCGAGCATCTGAAGCAGAACCGCAAGGACTTCGGTACAGCTCGTAGCTTGACCAAAATGGTAGGTCGTCGTCGTAAACTCTTGAAGTATCTCTACAACAAGGACATCAACCGCTATCGTGAACTGATCAAAGCCCTCGGACTGCGTAAGTAATAACGAAAGGTACATAACAAAAATTATCCCGCTGACTCGTAAGAGAAAGCGGGATAATTTTTTTATAGCGTATTGACGTGATGTTTATCTACCGTCAGCATGATGCTTGATCACATTGTAGTATCAATTATTCGCTACAGAACTTTTCGCAGAATTTCGTGAAGGGGAATCATTACGAAATCGCGTTCTTCCATTAACGGGTGGGGAATGACTAGCTCGGCACTGTCTATTCGCAGATCGTCATAGAGCAGTATGTCGATATCTATTGTGCGGTCAGAATAGCCATGATGGCTATCGGTTTTGCGCTTACGACCCATATCGCGTTCAATGGCTTGCGTCAGCAGAAGCACTTCGTGGGGCGTATGACTGGTGTAACAACATACTGCGCCGTTGAGGAAACGGTTGGAAGATTCAAAACCCCAAGGTTCGGTCTCTATCCATGATGATCGACGAATGACCTTGCCGATACAGCAACCTATCTGTCTAACTGCCTCGTCGAGCATTTCCTGACGGTTGCCCAGATTGGAACCTAAAGCGAGATACACCTCATGGAGGTGATCGTCGCTTGTTGTCTCTGTCTGTTGCTGAGGAATGTTAGTCATTGAGGATGAGCATTGCATCGCCATAGCAACCGAACATGAAACCATTTTTGACGGCAGCTTCGTAGGCGTTGTAGATGAGATCGTAACCACCGAAGGCGGCGGTTGCCATCATCATGGTTGATTCGGGATGATAGAAATTGGCTATCAGCGAATCTGCCAGATTGAAGTTGTAGGGTGGGAAGATGAACTTATTGGTCCAACCAGAAAACTCTTTCAACATGCAGTCGGTGCCGACGGCGCTCTCTGTAGCACGTAGGGTAGAAATGCCGACGGCGCAGATTTTACGGCCTTCCTTCTTGGCATTATTAACTGTAGAGCAGGCTTTACTGTCGATAATCATCTGCTCGGAATTCATTTTGTGCTTGGTGAGGTCTTCTACCTCAATGGCGTCGAAACTGCCAAGACCACAGTGTACGGTGATGTAGGAGAAGTCGATACCACGGATTTCCAAACGTTTCATCACTTCGCGGCTGAAATGGAGACCTGAGGCTGGAGCGGTTACAGCTCCTTCATGGCGGGCATAGATGGTCTGGAAGTTTTCTTCGTCTTCGGGAGTTACATCACGTTTGTCAACGATATAGCGTGGTAGTGGGGCAGAGCCCAAGGCAAAGAGCTCGCGCTTAAACTCATCGTGGGGACAGTCGTAGAGAAAACGCAATGTGCGTCCACGGCTGGTGGTATTGTCGATGACTTCTGCTACCATAGGCCCGTCTTCATCGAAGAAGAGTTTGTTGCCAATACGTATCTTACGTGCTGGTTCTACGAGTACGTCCCAAAGACGCAGTTCCTCATTGAGTTCGCGAAGCAGAAATACTTCAATCTTTGCGTCGGTCTTCTCTTTGGTGCCATAGAGGCGTGCAGGGAACACCTTTGTATCGTTGAGAATCATTACGTCACCTTCATCGAAATAGTTGATGATGTCGCGGAATAACAGCGGTTGATCGGTGTCGTTTCCTTCATCATCTTTCTTGAAGATGTCGAATGTTTCGCTTTTGCGGTGTACAACCATCAGGCGACATTCATCGCGCCGATATACTTTATCAACGGTTCCGTCTTCATTTTCGAATGCTTTGTGTGGTGGCTCAAGGGCTACCTGTGACTCGGGCAACTTGAATTTAAATTGTGACAGTTTCATTGCTTATAGTTTTTTTAAGTTGTTTCTTTCTTTTTGATGTCTTCTATGTCTTGTTGGGCAAGCCATGCAGGGAAATCGTCCATCTGGATGCAATGTTCGATGCTGACTTCGCCCAAACGGGTGCGGCGTAGTGCGGTGAGGTAGGCACCGCTTCCTAATGCGCGACCGATGTCGCGTGCGAGCGACCGGATGTAAGTGCCTTTTCCACATACCACTCGGATGGAGAGCTGCATGAGCTGTTGGTCGAATGACGTTACCTCAATCTCGTCGATATGTACGGTTTTGGCTGCAAGCTTCACTTCTTCGCCGTTGCGCTTCATGCGGTAGGCACGTTCACCGGCTACCTTGACTGCCGAATACTGTGGTGGCACTTGCTGGATATCACCGAGAAATTGTGGCAGCGTGTCGTCGATGAGCTGACGTGTGATATGCTGGGTGGGGTAGGTCATATTGACGGTATGCTCTTTGTCGTAGCTGGCTGTGGTAGCACCGAGTTGCAACGTGGCTGTATATTCCTTGGTGTGGTACTGCATGCGCTCAATCTCCTTGGTCATTTTGCCGGTACATAGTATGAGTACACCAGTGGCAAGGGGGTCGAGTGTTCCTGCATGTCCCATCTTCACTCGTTTTACGCCAATCTTACGGGATACGAGATAGCGGATGTGTGCCAACGCGCCGAAACTCGACATGCGATAGGGCTTATCGATATAGATGACTTCTCCTTGTGTAAAATTCATATATTTTATTTAGAATATGTCCTAACCAGGTCAGGGGCATAAGGTAAATGTGAGTATTAAATGAGTGAGCAGATGATGGTGATAGCACCTGCTATGGCACAATAGATGCCGAAATAGATGAGCTTGCCTTTCTTCACGATGTTGATCATCCACTTGCAGGCAAGGCATCCAGACAAGAAGGCTGCAACGAATCCTACTACCATGGGGAAGGTGTCGATGCCGCCAAGGGTTTCTTCTCCTTTCAGTCCTTTCAATAGGTCGAGTAATGCCTCACCAAGGATGGGAGGGATGACCATGAGGAACGAGAACTGTGCCATCTTTTCTTTCTTATTGCCTAATAGGAGACCTGTGGCAATGGTAGTGCCAGAACGGGAGAGTCCGGGCAGTACGGCAAGAGCTTGACCTAAACCGATGATGAAAGCATGCAGTGGACTGATGTTTTCACGCTGACGGGGCTTGGCAAAGTAGGAGAACGACAGAAGTAGTGCTGTTACGAGAAGCATGCAACCTACTATGAGCAGGCCCGAACCGAATATTTCCTCTACTTGGTCTTTGAAGAACACACCCACGATGCCCACAGGTATCATAGAGATGATGATGTTGAGGGCGTATTTGGTTTCATCGTTCATCTGGAATTTGAAGAGTCCTTTCAGTATCCAGTCGATTTCTTTCCACAGAATAACTAAGGTGCTCAATACCGTGGCAACATGTACCATGATGGTGAAAGTGAGGTTGTCTTCACCGTTGATGTCGAAGAGATAGGCGCCAATGGCGAGGTGACCGCTACTGCTGACGGGGAGATACTCTGTCAGTCCCTGGATGAGTCCGAGTATAAGTGCTTCAAACCAATTCATTGTGCGCAGCCCTCCTCTGTTTCGTTACCTGTTGTCTCGGTGTTTTTGGGCTTGCGCATCACACCATAGATCATGAATACAAACCCGAACAAGCAGGTGATAGGAGCTATGGTGATGCGGCGTGTGCTGAAGATGTCGGCATTGTATGCCTCTAAGTCGGAACCGCTGCCACTCATCAGAATGAATCCGATGATGACGATAGCCATGCCTATTGCCAAAAGCAGATAGTTGGTGCGGTCAAAAGCGAGATTTCTTTTGTTCATAATGTATTGTTCGCAAATTGATGTGTTATCAGATTTTGTAAAGTTCGCCAGCTGTCATTCTCAAGAAACGGTTGACGGCAAGCCATGCACAGAGGGCTGTGATAAGCAAACCGAAGAGAAATACTGCTACGCCGGTGATAGAAAGTTCTACCCAAGTGATGACGGTTAGTATGCCAGGTTGCATCACGTAGAGTCCGTAGAAGCATCCGCCCAATACGGCAATGGCTATGAGTGCGGCGATGACACCCACTCCCATGGCATGGTATAGGAACGGACGACGGATGAACCCCCAAGAGGCCCCCACAAGTTTCATGGTGTGGATGAGGAAACGACGTGCATAGACGCTAAGTCGGACAGTATTGCTGATGAGCGAGAAGGAAACGCATGTCAGCAGGATGGCAAGCACAAGGAGGATGATGCTGATACGGCTCAGATTGTAGTTGACTTGATCCACAAGGTCTTCCATATATGCTACGTCGCTAATGCGGGCATCCTTGCGTAACTCTTTTGATATGATGCGCAAGGAGTCGCGGTTGGCGTAGTCAGCATTGAGCCATATTTCCAGTGTGGCAGGGAACGGGTTGAAGCCGAGAAACTCTGATGGGTCGCTGCCCAGCTCCTTAATCTGTTCGCGCTGTGCCTGTTCTTTACTGATATAGTCGATATGGTGTGACCATGGCTTATGATAGAGATCGCGGCAGAGCAGGTGGCCCTGATTGACCGTGACATAGTCTTTCAACATGACGCTCATGGTCAGATTTTCTTTCATGTGGTTGGATAAGTTGCGTGCCAACAGTACGGAGAATACCACCATTCCAAGCAAGATAAGCACCATGGCGGTACTGATGCATAAGGTGACTCCCTGCATACCTCTACGACAACTGATAGCTTTTCTTTTTTTTGCCATTGTTCCTAAATGTCCGTAATATACCTAATTTCTTGCAAAATTACAATAATTCACTCAGATTGCAAAACAAATTACGTTTTATTTGCTAATTTTGCAGTCGATAACAAAACATCTGGATTTATGAGTACAATTATCTATCCATCTCCCATCTTCGGTCCCATTCATAGCCGACGCTTGGGAATTTCGCTTGGCATCAACCTGCTTCCTGCCGATGGCAAGGTTTGCTCGTTTGACTGTATCTATTGTGAATGTGGGTTCAACGAGGATCATCGACCTAAACAAACGATGCCTACAAGGCAGGATGTTGCAGAAAAACTGCAACTGACGCTACAGCGTATGAAAAGCGAGGGACAGATGCCCGATGTGTTGACGTTTGCTGGTAATGGTGAACCGACATGTCATCCCCATTTTCCGGAAATTATAGATGATACCATTCGTTTGCGTAATGCATATTGTCCGGATGCCAAAGTCTGTGTGTTGAGCAACTCTACGCAGATTCATCGTCAATCGGTACATGATGCGCTGATGAAGGTGGATGACAATATTCTCAAGCTCGATACCGTAGATAGCGCTTACATCCATCGGGTGGATCGTCCGGCTGGCAACTATGACGTCAACCAGATTATTGAACGTATGAAGGCTTTCAACGGACATGTCATTATTCAGACGATGTTTATGCGTGGGGATTGTAATGGTGAAAGTGTGGATAATACTGCTGAGGAATATGTGGTTCCTTGGCTTGAAGCGGTCAAGACGATTGCACCTCAACAAGTAATGGTTTATACGATAGACCGAGAAACACCTGCCCATGGACTTCTCAAAGCTACCCATGAACAGCTTGATGCCATTCGGGATCGGGTTGTTGCAGTTGGCATCCCTTGCTCAGCAAGCTATTAAACGCATTACGGGGGCGTTTTGTCCTTGTTTGGCATAACCAGAAAGAGTCCGGAAATTGAAGTCTGCCATTCTCATCAGGTTTGGCATTTTTTCGTCGTGTCTTCGATAACTTCTCGTTCGTCTTTCGTTCGTTTTTAGATAGATCCTCGTTCGGTTCTCGTTCGGTCTTCGATAGACTAACGGAAGTGATCGAGAACCGGTCGGGTGTCAATAGAAAAACCATGATTCTTCTGTTCTAACCAGCTTGATTTGTTGAATGCAATTGCTGTAAACATAAACGACTTGTTTCTTTAATTATACGATATATGGTTTGTTACCAAGGTTGCCTTCTTGTTTGGGAATTCATCCTCAGGTAGGATAGCAAAGATGCAACATCGTAAGCGTATCCTCGATGCTAGTATATATCCTTCTAAAATAAATGTCGCTCAGTATTATCCCTGAGCGACATTTATTTACAGACTATTTCGTATGAATTCTGCGCAAATAACAACCAAACGCTTTTGATGAGAGATGAGTAGTCAATCAATAAGATGCTGTATCTGTTGTGGATAACAAACCCAAATTTGTTGTTGAATAGAATGTAAATACAGTTTGTTAAAATTACAGATTTTTGCTTTGAGATTATAACAAAAATAAAATCATCCGTAATACCAATACGCTTGGTATTGCGGATGATTTTGTTATGATGTTCCGGCTACAAACAAACTGTAGTGGATGGTCACTGTTTGTTGTGTTCGGTGGAATTACCAAGCGGTTGGACTACATCTTAGAGATGATGCCAAGTTTGGTACCTTCGATAAACGAAATGATGTTGCGCACCTCTGGACCATCGGGCACCTGATCCTTGATCTGGTTGACGGCATCGAAAACTGATGTTTGACCGTGGAATACCAGGCGGTAGGCGTTGGCAATATGCTTGCGAACACGTGGGTCGAAACCTGCTGCTTCCATGATGACATTGTTAGGACAGCTGTATTTCACAGGTTTGCCACTTGCGATGATGTAGGGAGGAATGTCTTTCGAAAAGGTAGTACCTGCCTGGATCATGGCGAGGTCGCCCACACGAGTCTTGGCATTCTCCACCACCGAAGTGCTGTAGATGACACCATTGCCAATGACGCAGTCACCGGCAATCTTCGTACCATAGCCGAATACACAGCCATCACCCACTACAGTATCGTGGGAGATATGTGCACCTTCCATCAGGAAGTTCTTATTGCCCAATACGGTTTTGCTTCCTGCGTATGTGCCACGGTTGATGACAACATTCTCGCGGATGGTATTGTTGTTGCCAATTTCCACAAAGCTCTCAGCACCTTCGAAATTGAAATCCTGAGGTAAGGCAGCAATAACTGCGCCTTGGAACACTTTGTTGTTATTGCCCAAGCGTGTGCCGTTGAGGATACTTACGAAGGGGTAGAGTACGCAGTTGTCGCCAATCACTACATCGTCTTCGATATAGACGAAGGGGTATATTTTGCAGTTTTCGCCAATCTTTGCTTTGGGCGAAACGTCTGCTTTGGGACTGATAATACTTGCCATAATTTCTGATTTATATATTTATATAGATCCAGCAGCTAAATCGCCATGACAATGATGGTTGATATGCTTCCTGGATGTATCATCCGATGATTATTTTGCGCCACCTCCTAATGCATAGTAGAGGTTTACCACTGCCTGCATCTTGTAGAAGTCATCAGCTACCTTTGAGAGTTGTACATTGAGCAGTGAAGACTGCGCCTGGATTACCTCCAGATAAGAACCGCCAGCCTCTGACATCAACTTACGTGTATCCTCCACATTCTTCTCGAGTACGGCGATGCGCTTAGCCTCCACCTTACCCTTTTCGTCAGAATAGTTGTAGAGCACAAGGGCATTGCTCACCTCGCTACCAGCCTTCAGTACTGTGTTCTGCCAAGTATTGTAAGCCTGCTCGTACTGCATCTTAGCCACCTTCAAGCCGGCAATGATTCTACCATTCTGGAAGATTGGTTGAACCAATGAACCAACAGCAGAAAGCAACCACTTGCCTGGATTCACAATACCTGCACCAGCAGAATTGGTGAATGCACCTGTACCAGAGATGGTGATAGATGGATAGAACTTGCTGCGGGCGGTCTCTATGCCATAGAAGCACTGAGCCAGATTCATCTCGGCTGCGTGAACATCAGCACGGTTGTTGAGCAACTGGATGCCTACGCCGGTAGAGAATGTTGCAGGAAGACTCTGATTTTCCAGCTTGCCACGGGCAATGGAATGAGCCTGGTCGCCGATGAGAAGACTCAGGGAGTTCTCTGTCTCACGAATCTGACGCATCAGGTCGGTCTTCTGAGTCAACACTGCATAGTAGTTGCTCTCGGCAGCCTGCACGGAAGTTCTGCGATAACCAATCTTGGTATCCTTCAGCACCTTCATGGTCTCCCAGGTATCCTTGGTCAATCCTTCCATATTGTTAACCAGCTCCACCTGCTTGTCGAGCATCAACAAGGTATAATACATGTTGGCGATGTTGGCGATGAGGTTGGTCTGTACAGACACCTGATAGTCCTTCAACTGGAGCAGAGCCATCTGGGCACTGCGCTTCTGAGAGAGCAGGTTGCCGAAGAGGTCAACCATCCAACTGGCTGTAACAGGCAAGCTGTAAGTCTTGGTAGTAGCGTTACCATCCCAGGAAGCGATAGTTCCCTGAGGAGTGAAAGACAAAGAAGGCACGAATGCCAACTTGGCACATTTCAACTGTTCCTCTGCCATCTTCACGTTCAAAGCCGCATTGAGGAGGTTGACATTGTTGTTCAATCCCTTCTCAATGATCGACTGGAGCTGAGGGTCGGTGAAGACGCTGCGCCAAGGGATGTTGGCGAAGGTAGTAGTATCCTTTACAGCCAAAGTATCTGTGTCAGAAGCTACATCGCGAACGATACCGCTGGTGTTCACATCCGGGCGTTCATATTTTCCGTAGAGTGTCTTGCAGCCGCTCAATGAGAGCGCTGCGAGACACAGTATGATGCATGTGATATTCTTTTTCATCTTTTGCTTTGCATTTATTATTCTACACTTGCGTGTTCTACCTTATTTCTTTGAATCTTTGCGGGCAGAAGCCTCTGCATACTGAGCCAGTTCTGCAGCAGCCTCTTCGTTGTCTTCATCGTCGAAACGGAGCGGAGAAATCTTCTCTTGCAACCATTGGAATACGGCGAATAGCGCAGGTACGATGAATATCTGGAGGAGGGTGCCAATCAGCATACCGCCTACAGCAGAAGCACCTAGAGTCTGGTTACCATTCTTACCTACACCTGATGCGAACATCAGTGGCAATAGACCGATAATCATAGCTAATGAAGTCATCAAAATAGGACGCAGACGAGCTCCTGCACCCAGAATGGCAGAGTATTTAATGGCCATACCCGTACGGCGACGCTCAAGGGCGAACTGTACGATAAGGATGGCATTCTTCGCCAACAGGCCAATCAACATAATGAGTGATATCTGCATATAGATATCGTTAGCGTGGCCGAAGATGTTGGTGAAGATGAATGCACCTGCCAGACCGAATGGAATAGAGAGTACTACCGACAATGGCAAGATGTAACTCTCGTACTGGGCACTCAGAATCAAGTAAACGAATACGATACAGAGTGCGAAAATCAGACCAGTAGAGTTGCTTGATTCAGCCTCAGAACGGGTCAAGCCAGAATACTCGTAGCTATAACCTTCGGGCAAAGTGGTCTTAGCCACTTCGGCAATTGCCTTCATACCATCACCTGAAGAATATCCCGTGTTAGGCGTTACTGATACATCCATAGAGGTAAACAGGTTGAAACGGGTGATGTTTGAGGGACCATAAACCTTCTTCAGATTAACAAACTCGCTCACGGGAGACATTGTGCCGTTGGCGCAACGCACATAGATTTTGCTCATATCGTCAGGACGCATGCGGCTTTCGGGACCTGCTTGTATCATTACACGATAGAGTTTACCGTATGAGTTGAAGTTGGAGGCGTAGAGTCCGCCGAGGTAGCCCTGCATGACAGCAAGTACGGATGATGGCGAGATGCCTGCCTGTTTGGTCTTTGCCACATCCACATCCACCATATACTGGGGATAGTTAGGGTTATACTGGGTCTGTGCAGTCTGGATTTCCGGACGGTCGTTGAGCTCCTTTAGGAAGTTCTTTACAATATCAAAGAAACGGTTCAAATCACCACCAGTCTTGTCCTGCATGGTCATTGTAATACCACTCTGGGCAGAGAATCCTGAAATCATTGGCGGTGAGAATGCAAGGATCTGAGCATCCTTGATGGTTGCGGTCTGTTTGTAAATCATACCCAAAACTGAAGTATATTCCATGGGGTTGACGAACAATGCTTCGATGCCACCACCTGTCAGTGCACTCTTGATGCGGTGGAAGAATCCACCTGGACGCTCTTCAAAAGGTTTGAGTTTGATGATGATAGTACCTTGGTTGGAACCGGCACCACCGATAAAGCTATAACCCATGATAGCCTCACGGCGCTGGATGGCTGGGTTGGCTTCCAGCATTTTGTCGATTTGCTTTACTACTTCGGCTGTGCGCTGCTGTGTAGTACCTGGGGCTGTAGAGATACAAGCAAACAGTGTTCCTGTATCTTCGTTAGGTACCAAACCTGTTTTGGTGACACCCATTAGTGCTACAAGAGCTATAATACCTGTTGCAACAACACCTCCGGCGATGACGCCATGCCCAATGACCCACTGTACACCTTTCTTATATTTATTGGTAATCTTCTCAAACTGATAGTTGAATCCTGTATGGAAACGGTCGATGATCGACATTTTCTTCTCATGTCCTTCTTCGTGTGGTTTCAGGAAGATGGCACAGAGTGCAGGAGATAGTGTCAACGCATTGACGGCAGAAATTACGATAGATACAGCCATGGTCACACCAAACTCACGGTAGAAATATCCTGAGGTTCCACCGATGAATGATACAGGAACGAACACGGCTGACATTACCAATGTGATAGAGATGATGGCGCTCGAAATTTCGTTCATGGCATCAATAGATGCAGTAAGTGCACTCTTATAACCCTGGTCGAGTTTGGCATGAACCGCTTCAACTACCACGATGGCGTCATCGACCACAATGGCGATAGCCAACAACAAGGCTGACAGCGTCAATAGGTTGATGGAGAAACCGAATATCCATAGGAAGAAGAATGTGCCAATCAATGCCACAGGTACGGCAATCATTGGAATTAGAGTAGATCGGAAGTCTTGCAGGAAGACATATACCACGACGAATACCAACAAAAGGGTGATAATCAGCGTAAATACTACTTCCTCAATAGAAGCAAAGAGGAATTCGGTGATGTCCTGCTCGATGGTGTATTTTAGACCAGGAGGGAAGTTCTTGCTCAGTTCTTCCAGTTCCTTCTTAACATCGGTCGCAATCTGTGTGGCGTTAGAACCAGCAATTTGCTGTACCATACCCATTACGGCAGGTTGGCCGTTGTTGAGCAGGTTTACGCTATATACCAGACCGCCCAGTTCTACCTTGGCAACCTCGCCGAGGCGGAGTGTCTGACCAGAAGTATTGCTCTTGATGAGGATGTTCTCATACTCAATAGGAGTCTTCAAGCGACCCTTGTAACGCAGGGTGTATTCGTACTGCATATCAGAACTTTCACCAAAGCTACCAGGGGCAGCCTCGATGTTCTGTTCCGCTAAAGCATTGGAGATGTCAGATGGTACGAGACCAAACTCCTTCATTTTCTCAGGCTTCAGCCATATACGCATAGAGTAGTTACGGGTAGAAGGGCTCTGCACATCACCCACACCATTGATACGCTTCAACTGTGGAACCACGTTGATCAAAGCATAGTTGGTCACAAACTGGTCATCGTAGCGTCCGTCGTCTGTGGTTAGCGAGAACAGAATCACGTTAGAACTCTGACGTTTGGTAACCGTAACACCTACACGTGTAACCTCGGCAGGCAACAAAGACTGTGCCTGTGATACACGGTTCTGCACGTTGACGGCAGCCATATCAGGGTCTGAACCCTGTTTGAAGTAAACGGTAATGCTGGCATAACCTGAGTTTGACGCAGAAGAGGTCATGTAGGTCATGTTTTCCACACCGTTGATACTCTCCTCCAGTGGGGCGATGACTGAATTCAATACCGTCTGGGCATCGGCACCTTGATAGTTGGTAGATACCGAGATAGTTGGCGGCGCGATATTCGGATACTGCTCAATAGGTAGCGATATCAAGCCGATGGTACCCAGCAAGACGAAGAAGATGGAAACCACCGTCGATAGTACTGGGCGTTTTATAAAGTTTGTAAATGTCATAATTTACTATTTTCTTTATACCTTATATAATAAATGGTTATTTGCTGAAGAATTGCTTCTTGCTTGATAGTGATGATGCAATTACTTCTTGCCGCTCATGGTTTTGGCAAATTCATGGGCATTGTCTTGCGACTCTGCGAGCTTGGCTGCTTCGGCTATCTTCTGATTGTAGCGCTCTAGTGTGATAGGCTTAATCTGTTGACCATCAGTCAATTTGGTAATTCCTTTTACAACGATGCGGTCACCGGTGCGGAGTCCAGAGGTTACAATGTAGTTCTTGCCGTCATCTTGTGGATTTACTTTGATTTCTGTATATTTCACTTTGTTGTCTTTGCCTACGGCATAAACAAAGATTTTATCCTGTACTTGAGAACATGCTTCCTGTGGAACAACGATGGCGTTGCTGTTGTCGTTAGAAATAACGATAGAGCCAGAACCACCGCTCTTCAGCAGTTTGTCGGGATTGGCAAAGTGTGCAATCAGCGATACGGCACCTGTAGAAGCATCGATGACGCCACTCATTTTTACAACCTTACCCGGTTGTTCGTAGAATGAACCATCGGCAAGTTGCAGTTTGACGGGAGGGAAGGCTGCGATGGCAGCCTGCATATTGCCGTTGTTTTTGCCCATATTCAAGAGTTCAGACTCAGATACAGAGAAGAAAACTTCCATAGTACTGATGTTTGAAACGGTGGTCAATGCCTGACCAGAAGCGCTAACCAAAGCGCCTTCTTTGAAGGGGAGACTTCCCACAACACCAGCCGAAGGGCTTTTTACTAAACACCATGCCAATTGTTCGCGAGCTGATGCCAATGCAGCTTCTGCCTGTGCAACCTGTGCTTCTGCGGTAGCAAGAGTGTTGGCAGCGGTTGAGAGTTCGTACTCACCAATAACGTGACTATCGAAAAGATTCTTGTTGTTTTTGTAAGTCAGCTTGGCGGTGTTAGCCTGTGCCTTTGCAGTATTGACTGCGGCCCGGCATTGACGGACAGCAGCCTGATAGGTCTCGCTGTCGATAGAGAACAATGGTTGACCGGCTGATACCGTTTGACCTTCATGAACAAATACTTTTGTAATGAATCCTGAAACCTTTGGGCGAACCTCAACATCCTGAATACCTTTAATGGTGGCGGGGTACGTGGTTTGCAGAGCTGCACTTGATGTGCTGATGGTGCTTACGGCAAACTCGTCGTCACTGAAGTTGGGCAGACCACCCTTCTTGCTTCCTCCACATGAGGTTAAAGTTGCGATTGCGGCAAAAACCGCAATGGTAATAACGTTTTTACTTTTCATACCTATTTATTTAAACTATTCTTATATTCAATATTATTTGTTTGTGTACTGGAAAACCGAATATTTAAGTTTGGTTTTCGGAGTGCAAAGATACATAAAAAAAAATACTCTT
>SAMEA104315432__coassemble_531_pt1 | contig 18566 bp, 13 predicted proteins | sample SAMEA104315432__metabat2_low_PE_029 | metagenome-assembled genome bin SAMEA104315432 (sample SAMEA104315432) | gut metagenome | biome: Monkey gut; feature: monkey-associated habitat; material: faeces | place: China | collected 2013 | reverse complement strand
ATCTCAACGTGATGGTAGAGTAAAATCAATGAAATTGCTGACCAAAATCAATGAATTTGCTGAGCAAAATCAATGAAATTGCCGAGTAAAATCATTGAATTTGCAAAACAGCGCACTATCCAGTGATATATTATCTAATTTCTTTACATGGCTATTTCGTAATTGAGATGCTGTGAATGAGACTCTTTCTCTATCCGAGCAATCTGTCAATCGTGTTTTACCAGACAACAGCATTCGTTGAAAAACAGGTAATGCCGCTCGCTGTTGGAGAGAACGCCAATCGCTGGTCGCGAAAACGCCAATCTCTGTTGGAGAGAACGCCAATCGCCAGTCGCGATGACGCCATGCGCTAAAACATAGTATTTAGTACCAGTTTAAATCTAATGTCGTGGTCTGACTTGTTACTCGGATTCTTTTTATTATCCACGGAATACAGACACCTTGATAGACAGTTTATCTCTCGTCAAAAATGTGTCTATGTTTATAATATTTAATCGGCTTACAATATTAAAAAATCTAAATTATTAGTTAAATAAAATTAAATTTGAGATCAAAGACTTGACAACGGGGGGTGTGATTTTGTATATTTGCACGCGAACTCGAGGCTGACTTTCAAGACCAGGAAGAAGCCTTTGCAATAAACCACAAGTCTTACTAATTAAAAATTCTTATTTATGTTTACAAAACTCACATCAAACATCTCAAACTGCTTACAACAGAAGGCTCATGGGCTTCGATTGTCCCGACCTGTTATCGTTCGGTTCTCGTTCGGTTCTCGATCACTTCTCGTTAGTTCCTCGTTCGTCTCTCGTTCGTCTCTCGTTCGTTATTCGTTAGTCTATCGAAGACCGAACGAGGACCGAACGAGGAACAAGCAAAAAACGAACGAAAGAGCAACGAATATCCAACGAGATAATAGCAAGAAATTATCGAAAACTCGACGAGAAACTGCCCAACTTGATGGAAATGGCAGTTTTCTGGTTCCCATCGTTAAGCCAAATGAGCTGAACGGAGTTACTTTTGTCCTTACAGGACGTGGTTGAATATGCTACATGATGTCCACAGGGTGTTACCCTGGGCTATGGAAACCTTTGGGCTTTCAGCCCGCCTTTGCTTGCTTGTAATTCCGTGTTGTCCTCCGTGTGTTCTGTGTGTTCCGTGGATCCGTGTGACCTTTTATTGGTGGGAACGAAAAGCATTCAAAAGCCTCGGAGAAGAAGTGTGAATTTTAGCCAAAATATCAGTTAATATCAGTTTCAGTTGTTTTTTAGAGGGTCTATTAAATTTCAAGTCCCCTATATGATACTTATAACTAATTAATAATCAATAACATATATAACAATATAGGTAGGGAGTGAAATAGGTACCCTTCAAAAAATAACTGATATAACTGATATTGATATTTTTGCTTATAAAGACTATTCGTCTAAAAGGCTTATTCTCAACAACTTGCATACTTCCATACAGCAAAAGCGATTCATATAACATCAGAAAAATAAGCAATCCAAAGCCACAAATCCCTGATTGGAACCCCACTTTTGGGGCATTTTTGTCCATGAAAATATCAAAAATCGAGTGCGACTCCCTTGTTCCGATGATTTCCATCTTCCATACAAAACACAGAAAACGCACTCATTCATGCGTTCAGGCTACCATTGAAATGGATTTTGGGACATATCCATCTCCTTGGTGTCAAGACCATACAAACTGGTTTCCGCCTTGTGAAGCAAGGTCATTCATGGGCATACAAACATTTCATAAGAAAAATGTCCTCAAATCGCAAGAAACGTATGGAAACGTATGATTGATTTTTGGGGATGTTGTATCTTTGCATCGTGGTTCAAGAGAGAATCACTTTCAAAATGTGCCATGAAATGGAACCGAAAAAATATCACATCATGAAACAACAAAACCCGAACATATCCCGATGATAACCCGAACACACAGGGAAGCATCCTGCGTTAATCCAGATGGCCGAACAATACCACTTCCGAGAAATCAGAATGGATATCCGATAGCAAAATGGAGGGTCTGGTTCTTTTTGAAACCATCAACATTGTAGATGCCACCCTTGCCCGTATCGTAAGGCACATGAATACCGATACCCCAGTCGAGACGCAAGACAAGAAAGTCGAGGTCGTAGCGCAAACCAAGACCCGTGCCGACAGCCATCTCACGAAGCACATTCTGAATCTTGAACTTGGTGGTGGCATAAGGAACTGAAGTGCCATAGTTGTCGCGGACATTCCAAACATTACCTGCGTCAAGGAATACAGCACCATAGAGACTACCGAAAAGATTACGGCGATACTCAAGATTGCACACCAATTTGATGTCACCATTCTGCATCAGATAGGACATGGCTTTATCCTCGATGCCAGGGAAGCTGCCAGGACCTATTCCACGCACAGAAAAGGCACGGATGCTATTGGCACCACCCACATAAAACAGTTCGGTATTGGGCGCCCAGTCGGTATTTCCAAAACAATAGAGCACACCAGCGTTGACATGTCCCAACAACTGCGAAGAAGCATCAAGCGTCCAGGTTTTGGTAAAATCCGTTTCGATCTTGACAAACTGCGAATAAGGGTTCTTGAAAAGTTTCTTCTCTCTCTCGTTCCATTTCTTACCAAAGGCAAGAAGCGCCAACGAAGTGAAGTTGCCCGACTCAGACACCGTGGCGGTCCATCTCACAGGATGACGCAACGTAGAAGGACTGGTATAGGTATAGCTATAGCGCATCTCTGGCACGAAATAGTCTTGCATGGTGGCACGGAGATAGGGATTCTCTTCCATCACCTTGTCAAACTCGGCGGTATGGCTATTCATAAACTGGTATTTCACCGTAAGCGGCGAGAACTCATGTTTGCTGGTGGCAGAGGTCTGCCAGTTGTATGCCCACTTACCACTCACAATATGCATCTTGTAATAGCCAGGCCTACGGATGGTATTGCTCGACACCTTGGCAACGGTAGAGGGCGTTGCGTAGAACCGGCGAGGAAGGCGCACCGTGCGACCGTCGGGCAGCGTATAGCGTTGCGTGCTATTACCGCCAAAATATGGTGCAATAAGGCGTGGAAACTCTATGCTCGCATCAAAGCCATACTCGTAGTTGCTCATGCTGGAACTGCTGTTGGTAGCCCACTCATAGGATCCATGAACCGACAGATCTATCTTCTCGCCACCATGGAAGGCATTGCGACGCACCAGTCCAAGTTTGACCTCTGGTCCCACGCGACCTATCGCACTACCATTGAAATTGGTTTCGATATACGAATCCCATGGTTTGTCGAAGGTGCAATTGAGTGTCAAGTCCAGCGTATCGCAAGAGGGCGAATTGTCACGCGGCGTAAACTGAAACTCGGTAGAGGAAAACAATCCCATCGCATTGATTTTCTGGGCACTCTGCAAGTAATCGTCATAGCTATAGAGCTGGCGCGGACGAATTTTCATATCGGCTATAATGACACGCGGACGAACCGGTGGGCGCCGACCGGCATAACGGATGGTCAAATAGCGGTAAACCATAGAATCGGTAAATGCCTCATTATACGTTTTGCGCATATTGATATTCACACGACCGATATACCACTTGTGACGGGCCTGAGCTGGTGTCTCCTCTGCCAACTGGAAGCGCAACTGCACCTTACCGTCCACAGCAAAGGTATCAGCCAGATAAGAGGCGTAGCTGGGCTGGTAATAATAGTAGCCGTTATTGCGGAGCAGATTGCTGATTCGGCTACGCTCCCCATCGAGATTAGCCACCACGAAGGGATCACCCTTGCGCACGATAGCAGAGGCTGCTGTGGCATGGATCAGGCTGTCTGCCTCACGGTTAAATCCCACATAACGCACACTATCTAAGGTGAAGAGATGACCGAACGACACATCATAGCCGATCTTGGCTGTTTTCATGTTGTTTTGCTGAACCACTTCTGCGTCAACATTTCCATGGAAATAACCGTGATTGCGCAACACACTTTTGGCAACCTGTGCACGCAACTGAGGATTGACCCACGACATGAGGACAGGCTGTTTGCCAAACGTCTTATTCATCCAATGACCAAGACCAGAACTGTCGGCAGAAAAAGCATTCCATACCGAAAGACCGAAGGAGAAAGGAAGGCGATGATAGCTGCTACCCAATATCGCGCCATTAGGAGCTGTTGCCAGGGCTGCGTCTATCTCTTCTCTTGTAGCAGAATAATTATCGTTATCTTCATAGTCGGTATAGTTGATTTTCGTTAATCCGATGAAGAGCTGGTCGTCGTCAGGCACACCCTTGGTCATACTACAGGCACTAATCACCACAGCACCTGTCAGCAGATAAATGTATCGTTTGATTGTTGAATGCATCATAATCGAGAATTATTTGTTAAGGTTCACCACCCTCACGCTATCACACTTCAGGCTATCGGTACGCATAGGCGTTGGTGGAACATATAGGGGCGTATTGCCACTACGGAACCGGATGATATCGCTGAAGGTCTGCAAGGTGCGCCTCCATACGAATCCTGCGCCATACTTCTGGGTGTAACCGTCAAGCCAGTCATAGGCATTATTATCATAGAAGAAGGTCACGTATTTATTGGCGGTATCGTCCAACCGATATTCCAACGTCACATTGTCAAATACTGACTCTGTACCATTCTGATACTCACTACCCGACGACACCTTGCCGCCCACTACCACTTTGAGGCGGTTGTTCCAGAAGCGCTTGGCAAACTTAAACGAGTAGTCTGTATGCATATTTCCTGCAGCATCTGTAGAATTGTCAAGACCGAAGGAGAGATCAAGGGTGCGCAAGGCATTACCCGTAATCTGGTTGATTTCGGAATTGAGGAACGAGCTGAGGGCTGAGTTCATCGAGAAAGCATTTGTATTACCTTCAGAGAGATACATACCCGTGGTGAGCATGGAAACGGCAAGTTTGCCACGACGTTCCACACTCATGGCCTGCAACTCACTATGAAGCTGCATGTCTTCAGGCGCATCAAGGGTAAACTCAAGCCCCATATCGTTGAGCGTACGGGTGATGATAACACCACAAGTGAAGTCCACGCTCCTCCCCACTCCATTACTTCCCGTCACGGTAGCCTTGGTTGCTTCTGTTGCCGTGATATGAAGAGTGGGATTCATCATGTCGCCCGTAAACTCAATATACGATCCATCCTGAATAACAAAAGTCTTGAGCGGAATAACGGGCAACGAGTATTTCATCTCGCCATTACTCAAGGTGTATTTACCCGTCAGTTGCAGATTGTCGGCTGGATTGTAGGTCATGCGCAACGTGCCGCCACCCATCAAGTCAACATAGTTGGAATGGTCGGCATTAAGATAGGCTATCACGTGTGCGCCTTTCGATACTTCCATCGTCAGATTCATATTGAAGCCTGCCAGGTCTGGGCGATTCACCACGGTCTGCGTTGTATCGCTAAAGTCTGTAAACTTCACCAGTTCGTCAAGTTGGTTGTCGGTAGATAGTGGCGAGTCACGCAGAATGTAACGCATATCTGTAGAACCAAGCACGTCAAGTTTTCCACGCATCGTGAGATTGGAGAGTTCACCATTCATGCGACCCATGAAATTGACAAAGGCTTTACCATACGCCTCACTCCTACTATTCTCCTTGGCGTCAATAATCTGATAGTTGGCGGCTCTCATACGCATATCAACCGTGATATGGTCAAGGTCTGCGAAATTGACGTTTCCCATAATGGTCAACGGATTGTCGTTATGGGCATAGACGTTAAAGTTCTCAAGCAACAGGTTGGAGCCTACGATACGCACAGGGTCGTCGTCGAAGCGCAATTTCATGCCGTAGGGCACGCTGACAAGATAGGAGTCCTCAAGCATCAACTCTCCATTCACCTGGGGTTTGTTGAGAGGACCCTTTATCGTCAGTTCCCCTTCTGCGAAACCCTCAAGACCGGCAATCTGATTGGGTACGAAACCATTAACCAGTTCGAGTGGCAGACGTTGCAACTGCAATACAGCATCGAGCGAACCTTCACCGGCATTATAATAGGTTCCTGACAATACGCCGATCTCCTCGTCGTCTTTCATCAGACGCGCCTCAACGGCATGGGCATCGTCTTCTTTCTGCAGATATATGATTTCGGAACTTATATTGCCCCATTTACAACCCTCATATGCCATGTCACTAACAGCCACACTTCCCACGACAGAGAAACGACCGGAAGAGTGTTGCACCACATGATAGTCGCCTTCCATCAAACCGCCCAAACGAGGAACATAGGGAAGAACGGCTGTGATGCTGGCAAGGTTGAAGCGGTTCATGCTGACCGTAATGTCTTGCAACGCATCAGAATCACTCTCTGTAGAATAGACCTTCACACCCGTGCCATCATCGGCAACAAGATTGACATCGGCCTTCACCTTATTGTTGGCTCCAAGGAATATATAGTTGTCTTTATTCAGCGAAAATTCCTTATATCCCAAAGTAGGACGGTCGGGCAAGAGATGGATACTAATGCCGCTATCCACCATCTCTGCCTTGGCTCCAAGACGCAAGCCCAACTGGTTTTTGTCGTCATAGAAACGCAGACCTACCGAGGCACCACGCTCCTGAACAACACCATTAAACAAGGTATTGAACACAAACTGCGGGTTGCGCTTATTATTGCGAACCTGTCCATGGAATGCCAACTGGTCTTTATACTGTAGGAGTTTCAAATTGATGGTATCCAGACGCGTACCATCATAGACTAACGAATGGATATAACCATCGCCGTTGATGCCTTTTTGAGGCGAAGTCTCCAAATCAAAATGCAAATTCTTGTAGTCGATATGTTGACCTGTACGCAACAGATTGGCTATGGGGTTGTCGCTCTTACTCTCCACATGAAGACGCATAACAGGCAACAGACTGCGTATGGCAGACTGATCGATAACCTTATGCTCCATCTGCGATATAATCGAATCGGAAACCTGTGTCAGCGAGGCTATCAAGTGCTCATAACTATCTGAAGCGTTAAGTTTTAAGTTGAGGTCGCCACACTCCAAACGGGCTTCTGTGGTATCGGGATTGAGATTGGCAAAAAGTGTGATGTCGCGAGGACGATAGACACGAGAGGAGTCGCGGATGGTAAGGTCGTTGAAAATACCATTCACATAATGCGTGGTTTGCAGATTACTGCTGGCATCAATATGTCCACAGAGTCCTACCACAAGAGGATTATCGACCACGCGCAAATGGAAAAGGTCCAGACGCTGCAGGTCGGTTGTCAGAGTGGCTTGAAGACGTTTCTTATTCATCAACGCATCGAGCGTGACAATACCCGTAGCCAACTGGTTTCGGCTGTCCACCTCAACATGGGCTACGCCATGGCGCAAGTCAAGCGTGGCCTGTGCCTTATCGAAAGTCCAAGAACCATATCCCAGGCTATGCAACTGCACCTCTGCCTGCGCCATAGTGCGTGGTGAGAAGAAATCGGTACCATGACCTTTCACCTGAACATCGGCTGACAACGTATAAATGGAGTCATGAGGCATGAAGTGGTGAAGGTTGAGTTGGCGCACCTGCAGATTTGCCGAATAGGACATATTATTGGCATTCAACGCACCTTTCGCCTTGACAGTTCCCCGACCCTCACGGAGGGTGACATCGGCTGCATAACGGGCTGCATCTGTCTCTAACAAGCCGTTGGCTCTAATACCATTGGGGATGCGGTAATTGCGTTGGATTGCCTTAGGCAACAAACCGGTAATAAAGCCTATATTTCCCGTCTCTGCCTGGAAACGGATTTTGGAGCGTAGCTGGGCGGGAGTGTTGAGATTGGCTACAAAACCTGTTGCCTTGGCATGGAAGGCTGTAGGAAGTGATACGTCAATACCGGAAAAATCCATGTACATCATATTACCCGAAAGTACTCCTTTGACAGTAAGCGGGCTGTTGGGCCATTGTCGCTGGAAACTCTGAGGCATCATGCCCATGAAGCGCATCAGGTCTTGTTTTCCCAACTGAGCATTCAGACGCAAGCGAAGTTTCTCCGTCGAACCGACATCCATGATCGAGAACGGAAGGTCGAGGGCTACATCAAGATCTGAATCGGGAGTCTTCAAACGGAATGATGGCAACCGCAACATGCCATTGGCCATCATCATCCTGCCATTCATCTCTGTAATGGCGAGGCCACATTTTTCCTTGACTTTCAACTCGCGGAAGGTCATTCGCAACGTTGGATCATGATAGTAAATGCTGTCTATCCCGATATGTATCTGGTCGAGGGCCAAATGGTTGTAATCAAGTCCATCGACAACAGGTTCGAAATTCTGGTCGTAATGCAGACTTCCCTTCGTCCAGTCAACCGATTGCACCATATAGGTTTGTGTGCCCAGGTCGATATCTGCCTGACGCACACAAAGATGTCCAAGGTGGGCATCCACACTCATAGTATCTCCAGGCATATGAAAGGCTACCGAGGTCTGGTGGACAACAATACTGTCTGCCATGATTTTCCAACGGTTTTCAGAGGTCGTCGTGTCCTCTGGAACACTATCGTTAAGAGCGATATCCAACCGGCCGTCTTCCAGTCTGGCGCCATTCAGTTCCATAGTCTCATCATCAAGGTCTATACCCCGACTGGTGACGGAGAATCGCCCAATTTCGCCCTTCACACGGGCTGCGGCTATCATTCCCAAGGTATTGACTTGCGCACGATTGATTTCCAATTGACTGATAACCACACGGTTGTCTATCAACGGCAGAAGTTGCACATCCACCACCGTGCGATCAACACGCATCAACGTGTCTGGACGTCCGGTAACAGAATCTATTTGAACCACCTGCATGCCATCAACTCCGAGATCAAGGGGGAAGGAAAGGTTCACGTGGTCAATAGTAATGGTGAGGCCCGTCTTTTCCGAAGCAACCTGCGCAACCTTGTCCACCACCCAATTTTGAACAGGCGGCAGATAAATCAATACGGTCAAGATAAGAAACAACAGGATGGGGCTCAATAGAATGCCCATGATCCACCAAAGTGCTTTCTTCATATATGGTTCTTTACAAAATGTAGTGCAAAAATAAGCGAAATATTCTGAACTACAAGGCTATTTGTCGAAAAATGCAATATTATGCCAGATTTTATCGTCTGGTAATGGAGAGTCGAGGACTATTTTCTGTTTTGACACAGGATGGATAAATTCCACATGATGAGACAACAACGAGATGCTTCCATCTGGATTACTACGCTTTGCACCATATTTCAAGTCTCCGCGGATAGGCATCCCCAAGGTGGACAACTGGCAGCGTATCTGATGATGACGTCCTGTCAGCAACTCCACTTCTACCAGCTGATAACGTTCGGTCTGACCGATGGTACGGTAGCGTAAGACAGCCTTCTTCGAACCGGGTACCTCACGATCGTAGGCATACGATTTGTTTTGCTTCTCATTACGAGTCAGCCAATGGGTGGCGGTAACAAAAGTGTTGGAAGTCACAGGATTGCCGGAAGGTTGAACCAAGGCCCAATAGGTTTTATGAACCTCACCCTTGCGAAACATTTCGTTAAGTCGTGATAGCGCTTTAGAAGTACGGGCAAACACCACCAATCCGCTAACAGGACGGTCAAGACGATGGACTACGCCAAGAAATACGGCTCCTGGCTTCTGGTATTTCTCCTTGATATAGGATTTTACGGTTTCTGACAATGGAGTATCACCCGTTTTGTCACCTTGAACGATCTCGCCGCTTTCCTTATAAACGACAATAATATGGTTGTCTTCGTAAACTACTTGCATGGGAATGTGGGATTAGTCTTCTGCTATTATTTCCATTGGATGATTGACAAACGTAGTAGCACCATGTTCTATGAGGAAATCACGATCGCGGAATCCCCACAGCACACTAATACAAGGCAAACCGCTATTGCGAGCGGTTGCAAGATCCACATCACTATCACCTACATATACAGCATCGTCTTTGCCGACACCCAGCAAGCGGAGTGCTTCTTCTACCGTATCAGGAGCTGGTTTCTTACGAATGCCTTCTGCCTCATGTTCTCCTACAGCCACAGGAATCTCTGGAAAGAAATGAGCCACCAACTCACGGGTAGCTGCATAGAACTTATTGCTCACCACAGCCATGTTATTGCCTCGTTGGCTAAGCGCATGGATAAGAGCGGATATTCCCTCGTAAGGTACTGTGGTGTCGAGTGAATGTTCCATATAATGTTTGCGGAATGTGGCAAAACATTCCTCAAACTGTGGATTGCGGGCTCCATCTGGTATGGCACGCTCCATCAACAAACGGACACCATTACCTACGAAGCGGCGAATGGAATCTATGTCGTGTTCGGGCATAGCGAATTGTCGGAGTGCATAATTGGTAGAGGCGGCAAGATCATTCAACGTGTTGAGCAAAGTGCCGTCAAGGTCGAAAATATATGTTTTATACTGTTTCATATTCTTTGATTATTCAGGGATATAACGATATTATTCAGGATTGTAACGATGGCTACGTTTCACCATGGTCAGGATTTTATCATTCAGCCTATCGGCTTGAAGCAACTGATCGATGGTGATGTGCATACGATAGTTCCAACAATGAGACGGATCTGATGGTGTATTGATGCGCTCATCCTGCGGACGCGAACGACGGAGTTCGCCATCCATAGCAAGCCAATCCTGTAGTTGCAAGATGCAAAGCATCGAGGGACAATAAAGGTGGCGGGCTATAATCTCTTCTGCCAAGAAGGCTGGCAACTGTTCGGGAGCCCTACCCTCTTTCTGCAACATGGTGATATAGTAGCGTTGGCGACGTTCGGGATTGTCCTGCCACCATAGTCGTAACGGAGCCATGTCGGGAGTAGAAATGGTGGCTACCGAACGATAGGGATTGGCTTCGAGATGGGCAAACTCCAACCCATGCTGTTTGGGCATCTGTTGCACTTCAAGCGAGAGAAAGCGCAAGGTGTCGAGTACTGGCGACACGCTTTCGGGCTGTTGACCAAGATCATCACCACATACCAACATCCGGCAATGGTCAGACAGTTCAGCAAGTCGGCGGGTTGCCAATTGCCCCCAATAGAAGGAATGACGTTGACGAAAGTAATTGTGATAGAGTCGCAGATAGGCTTCTTTCTCATCGGCATTAAGGGCATCGAAAACGGGTTCTTCTACGGCCTGCATCCGAGGATGATACATTTCTTTCTGATCATGATCCTCGACAAAAAGCACATTGGCGATCAAGCGCAACAATCCATCACGAATCCATAGGCTGTTCTCATCGTTTCTGCCACAGAATGCCTGCACAACTTTACGTTGGGTATTAAACTCTGGCTTGAGTTCATAGAGTTGATAGGCCAAAGCGTTCAAGTAATGTTCGCGAACATAATCTGCATGAATACCAAACGTTTGACCGATAATATGATCGTTGATGAAAGGACGGGTAAAAAGATCGTGACGGAAATGAAGTCCAAAATATTCTATCTCATCAACAGTCAGAGGCAACGAGGGAATATAATGTCCTAATCGGGCATCAACGGCATCATCTGGCAATTCCCATTGGCAGAAATAGCCTACAATATGGTCTAACTTGATGGCTCCGAAATATTGCGTCAGGTGGCGGAGGCGCTTCTGCAACCATTCTTCAATATGATGTTGACGCGAATCTCCGTCTGTGGTCCATTGATAAGTAGGCGACTGCCAGTTCTGCCCCTTCGTAGTAGAATGGTCTGGCGACACTCCCATTTGTCCGTCCAAACGAAACAGCTCTGGATATTGTCTGACATCTACACTCTCACGATGCATACCGAGAGGAAGGTCTCCTTTCAAGACAACACCTTTGGCACGGCCATAATCGGCTGCTGCTTTCAATTGGCTATGCAACAGATACTGCACATAGCAAACATAATCGTAAGGTTCACCACGATAGTCGGCATAGGGTTTGAGCCATTCACTCGCACTTGCCACAAATGTCTGACAAGAGGCTGTAGAAAGCGTTCGCTTGCCTTGCTCTGCAAAGAGTTGACGGAGATAGTCTGTCTTTACACAATCCACGGCTTCGTAATCAACTGTGGCTTGCGCATTAAGTTCCTGGCGGCGGCGCATAAACTGCGTCATGGCGGTTTTTGAACGGAGCGTTCCTGCAGCATCAAGGTCTATATAATGTGGATGAAGGGCAAAACCGCTAATCGGTTTATACGGGCAGGCGTCTGGAGCATGATGATTGGTTGTAGTATCAAATATTGGCAACAGTTGTACAACATTCATTCCGGTACGTGCCACCCAATCCATAAAATGTTTCAAATCGCCAAAATCACCCACGCCATAAGAGTGTTCGCTACGCAAGGCGGCAACAGGTATGGCAACTCCTGCGGCACGCCATAGTTTTTCGGGCAACCGCAACTGTTCACCATACATCACATAGACTTGACCATCCACCAACTCTGTCTGCTCTACCTGGCGGTTATCTCCTTCTTCCCAACTAACGATACTATTGGTGGCATCATCTACCACGATATATTTGTATTCCAAAGGCAGAAACATGCCGACAGCATTGATGGTCAACATCCATTCATGCTGACCAACATATTCCATACGCAGGAAACGACTGGGATTCCAGCTTCCCATGGAAGGGTGGCTGCCACAAAGTGCTACCGACTGCCCTAAACGCAACTGGGGAGCAGAGACACGAAACATCAAGGTCTTACGATACAAAGGGAACACACGAGCCTCAACCTCTTGACACAAGGGTTCGTGCCGCGTTACCGCACAAGCATCGGTATAAAGATGATAAAGCAACGGACGGTCACGCCATTGGTCGCAGAACTCATAGTCTTTGGCAGAATCGAAATGGTAGCAACGGGCTACAAGATTCCATTCCCGACGCTGTACACAACCTTTGGAGTCTTCCACATGATAGGCATATACGATATGGGAAAGAGGATGTTGGCGCGACTCCAAGACTGAAGTCTCCAACAACCACCATTCACCATCATCTGTCTTCATTTCAAGGTGATGCTGCCGCACAGTTCCGTCTTTGCTGCAACAGTTTAAAACTACACAGAGACGTTCACCCCATGATGTCGCATATCTGATTCTGAACTTGAGTTTCATCTTTACTATCGGTTTTCTGGGCAAAGTTACAAAATAAATTCGGATTACTTCTCACGATTATATTTTTATTTGTACCTTTGCAGTTGAAAAAAACAGCTTATTATGATGAATATTCAAAGCAATAAGAAATTTCTCTACCCCGCTTTTGCAGGTATGGTGATTATCGTGGCCCTTGTAGCCTACTTCTTTTTTGCCTCCGTATCGGCACAAAAGGATACATATTATATATACATCGACAAAGACGATACGCAAGATTCTGTTTTTGCCAAGATACAACCTCAGGCTTCGCCTATGGCGATGGCAGGACTCAAGACTCTGCTGCGCCACACCAGCTACAGCAAGCATGTACGGACAGGACGATATGCTATCACGCCAGGAGAAGGCGCGCTGAAATTGTTCCGCAAACTGAGAAACGGACAGCAAGCCAGCCTGCGACTGACCATTCCTGAAGCAAGAACGATGGACAGACTGGCAGCACAGCTCTCCAAGAAACTGATGCTTGACTCTACCACTATTGCACAAGCTCTTCTGTCAGAAAAGACCTGCAACAAATACGGCTATGATACATGCACCATCAGCGCCATGTTTGTACCCGATACCTACGAAGTGTATTGGGACATCAGTATCGATGCCCTGCTCCAACGTATGCAACGCGAACACGACCATTTCTGGAAAGGCGAACGAACCGTTAAGGCTGAAGCCAGAAACCTCACACCAGTACAAGTGGCTACCTTGGCAAGCATCATCGACGAGGAAACAGCTAACACAGCTGAAAAGCCTATGATAGCAGGTATGTATCTGAACCGGCTCAAGAGCCACATGCCCTTGCAGGCTGACCCTACTGTGAAATTTGCACTCAAGCAGTTTGAGTTGAAACGAATATACAACAAACTGACTCGTTTTCAAAGTCCCTACAATACTTACATCAACGAAGGTCTGCCCCCTGGTCCCATCAAGATAGCATCGATTAAAGGTATAGATGCTGTACTTAATGCGGTCAACCATGACTATCTCTATATGTGCGCAAAAGAGGACTTCTCAGGTACCCACAACTTTGCGAAGACCTATGCTGAACATCTCAAGAATGCAGCACGCTATTCAAAAGCACTCAACGAAAACGGCATCAAATAAAGCCAATGCCCATACCTACGGATGAACAGCGGCTGGAACGCAGACTGAAAAGTCAGTTTCAGAAAGCCATGACACAATATCACCTCATCGAAGATGGCGATAAAATACTCGTAGCCCTGTCAGGAGGAAAAGATTCTTTGTTCCTATTGGAAATGTTGGGAAAACGAGCAAAAATACAACGTCCACACTTCGAAGTGGAGGCTATACACGTGAGAATGGAAAATATTGCCTACGAGAGCGATACCAAATATCTGGAAGACTTCGCACAATCGGTAGGAGTCCCACTCCATGTCGTGACAACAGCATTCGACCCTACAGTCAATCCTCGCAAACCAGCTTGCTTCCTGTGCTCATGGAACAGACGTAAGCAGATTTTCAATCTCGCACAACAAATAGGATGTAACAAAATAGCATTAGGACACCATCAGGATGATATTATTCATACTGCACTCATGAACCTATCGTTTCAAGGACATTTCTCCACTATGCCAGCCTTGCTACGCATGAAAAAAATGCCACTCACCCTGATTAGACCGCTATGCCTCTGTCAGGAAACTGATATCAAAACCTATGCAGAACAACACAACTATCAGAAACAACGGAAGTTGTGCCCATACGAGAAAGACACCAAACGGGCTGAAATAGCAGACCTCTACAAACAAATGGAAAGCATCAACCCAGAAGCACGCTACTCCATCTGGAACGCCCTTGAAGCCGAAGGAAAACTCATAGAGTATTAAATCCGAATCAACAGATTGATACCGAAGAAGAATACCGCAGAATGACAAAACTCTGATTTCGGTTAAAATATATTAATATCCGTGACGACATTCGCCTTTCATCAAGGAATTTCGTAATTTTGTTATTCATTATTATTTAGAAATTAATTAGAAAAAGCCACATATGAAACTACGCAGCCTGACTATCATCCTGATGCTCATGATAACAATCATTGGAGCAGCACAGAAACGTAAGCAGACACCCCGCCACAAGACACAGGTGTCTCCTGAGGTGGCAGCATGGCAAGAACGGCTTGACAGAATGACCATGGCGACACAACGCATCATGGTCATCGATAGTATTGTGGTCGATAAAAACGACTTCCTACAACACTATTATCTCAATCCAGAAGAGGGGCACATCGACTCCTACAGTCATTTCTTCAACACCCAGCAACAACCTAATGCCTATGTCTATCTTAATGCCATTGGTAACCAATGCATCCTGTCACAAGAAGACGAAGATGGAATTATCAATCTCTATGAAAGCGACAAAGAAGGCAATAAATGGACTAAACCAAGATTGCTGCAAGGCATCAACGATGCAAAACAATTCTTCCACGTCAACTATCCCTTTATGATGCCTGACGGCGTTACCCTATACTTCGCAGCAGAAGGTGACGAAAGCTTAGGAGGTTACGATATCTTCGTGACAACATACGATACGGAAGAAGACAGATTTCTGACACCAGAGAATATCGGAATGCCTTTCAATTCTGAAGCAAACGACTATATGATGGTTATCGACGAATATGATCGTATCGGTTGGTTTGCCACGGACCGAGGACAGGAAGATGGCAAAGTGTGTATCTATACTTTCGTACCATCAGACGTCAGACAGACCTACGATCCAGAAACCTATTCCAAAGAACAGATCACAAACTTCGCACGAATTACCGACATCACAGAAACATGGGTGTCGCCAGATATAGACCAAGCGCTCGAACGACTTGAAAAAGCCAAGGCAAGACAAAAGAAAAACACAGATAATGAAGAATTCACTTTCGTCATCAACGATGATGTGGATTATCACAAACTGTCTGATTTCAAAGCGAAAGGTAATGCACAACGCTACCTGCAACTGGTAAAATTGCGGTCTCAACAGACTGCACTCCAGCAAGCCATCGAACGGGTTAGAGAGTATTATAGTGGTGCAACGGCTGATGAGAAACGGGAAATGGCGCCCGAAATCATTGCTACAGAACAACAACAGCATCAAATACATATAGATATCCACAACCTCGAAAAAACAATCAGAAACGAAGAAAACATTACCCTTAGAAATACTCAAAAATAAGAAGAAAGGAGAAAACCTATGAAAAGAAAATTCCCAGAATCAGAACTGATTATCAACAACGATGGATCATGCTTCCATCTACATCTACGCCCCGAACAACTGGCAGATAAGGTCATCCTTGTGGGTGACCCCGGAAGAGTAAATACTGTGGCAAACCACTTCGATACTAAAGAATGTGAAGTGAGCAGCAGAGAGTTTCATACCATCACAGGCAACTATAAAGGAAAACGCATCACAGTACAATCAACAGGTATTGGATGCGATAACATAGACATCGTGGTTAACGAACTCGACTCGTTGGCTAATATCGACTACCAAACACGAGAAGAGAGAGAAGAGCATCGCACCCTGACACTCGTACGCATCGGAACCTGTGGAGGTCTGCAACCATTCACGCCTACAGGCACATTTGTTGCATCGGTAAAGAGCATCGGTTTCGATGGACTGCTCAACTTCTATGGCGGACGAAACAATGTATGTGACCTTAAAATGGAAGAAGCGTTCAAACAACACATGAACTGGAATCCACTATTGGGCGCACCATACGTGGCACAAGCCGATGAAGAACTCATCGACCGTATCGCACAAGATGACATGGTACGCGGATATACTATCGCCTGTGGAGGATTCTACGGACCACAAGGCAGACAACTACGCATCCCCTTGGCTGATCCCACACAAAACGAGAAAGTTGAAGCCTTCGAATACGATGGCAGAAAAATATGTAACTTCGAGATGGAGTCGAGTGCATTAGCAGGACTATCGTCGTTGCTCGGACATAAAGCTATGACCTGTTGCATGGTCATCGCCAACCGCTATGCACAAAAGATGAATACTGAATACAAAAACTCCATCGACACACTTATCGAAAAAGTACTCGACAGAATATAAATGCGAAACGACACAATCTGCGCGCTCGCCACTAAGACGGGAGGCGCATTAGGAATAATCAGAATCTCAGGAGCACAAACTCTTGAGATTCTTTCCCATATTTTCACCCATGACCTTACAAAGGCGCAAGCTAACTCTATCGTCTATGGACATATCGTCAACCATGATGAAGTCATAGATGAAGTCCTCGTTTCCGTATTCCGAGCACCTCACTCTTACACAGGAGAGGAAAGTGCAGAAATATCATGCCACGGAAGCCAGTATATCATCAACAAAGTCATAGAACTGCTTGTTGCACAAGGATGCCGCATAGCACAACCGGGCGAATATACACAACGAGCCTACCTTAACGGAAAACTCGACCTCTCACAAGCAGAAGCTGTAGCTGACCTTATCGCGGCAAACAACAAAGCAACACACCACTTGGCCATGAGCCAACTGCGGGGAGGTATCTCCAATGAATTGTCAAAGCTGCGCGAACAACTGCTACGACTGACTTCACTACTGGAACTCGAACTCGATTTCTCTGACCACGAAGACTTGGAATTTGCCGACCGTACCGAATTACTACAACTCGCCCAACATATTGAGAGTCATATTCAAAAGTTGGCAACATCGTTTCAAATGGGACAGGCTATCAAACAAGGCATACCGGTGGCTATTGTCGGAAAAACCAATGTGGGAAAATCCACATTACTCAACAAACTGTTGAAAGAAGAACGGGCTATCGTTTCCGATATCCACGGAACAACACGCGATACCATTGAAGACGTGATGACCATCAATGGAGTACAGTTCCGTTTTATTGATACTGCTGGCATCCGCCAAACCAACGATGCTGTTGAACAGATAGGTATCGAGCGCACCTATCAAACCATAGACAAAGCTCGTATTGTACTCTGGCTCATCGACACCACACCCTCCCAAGAAGAGTTCGAAGACATGATGAGGCACATCAACAACAAGGCCTTGATTCTCGTCTGCAATAAGTCCGACCAACAAGCCATTACCTTGTCAGAAGATGCCTCACGCTTCCCGCATATAGCCGTTAGCGCCAAGTTCGGCATTAACATAGAAGCGCTGGAAAGCCTCATCTATGAAGCTGCCCAGATTCCCGAAATAAAAGAGTCGGATATCATCATCACCAATGCACGACACTATGAGGCATTACTCCATGCCCAAAACAATCTGAGCCGCGTCATCGCAGAACTTAACAACCAACTGTCTGGTGACCTCATAGCTGAAGACCTCCGCCTCGTCCTTTCCGACTTGGCAGAAATCACCGGACAAGGCCAAATCACTCCCAACGAAGTACTCGGCAATATCTTCCAGCACTTCTGCATCGGAAAGTAACCCCCTGGACAGCTCTAAAACGAACATTTTTA
>SAMEA104315432__coassemble_505_pt1 | contig 19190 bp, 13 predicted proteins | sample SAMEA104315432__metabat2_low_PE_029 | metagenome-assembled genome bin SAMEA104315432 (sample SAMEA104315432) | gut metagenome | biome: Monkey gut; feature: monkey-associated habitat; material: faeces | place: China | collected 2013 | reverse complement strand
CATGGGATTAAAATATCTGTAATAAAGTTAAATAATATTAAATACTGAATCAAAACTGCCAAAACCCTTGCATTTCGGGGGTGTCATGTTGTATCTTTGTGTTTCAAGCCGAGGATGATTTCAAGAACAAGAAAGAAACCTTTAAAACCAAAAATCAAACAAAAATATAGAACAACTAAAAAGCTGCTTATGTTTACAAAACAAGTAATTCAACACGTCATTTGGTCCCGTCAGAAAGATCACGCTTTCCCGATCGCTTCTCGTTCGGTTCCCGTTAACTTCTCGTTAGGTCCTCGTTCGTCTCTCGTTCGTCTCTCGTTCGTTATTCGTTAGTCTATCGAAGACCGATCGAGAACCGAACGAGAAACAAGCGAAAAACGAACGAAAGAGCAACGAATGTCGGTCGAGAAACTATCGAAAACTCGACGAGTAGCCACCGTCATGGCTGGCTCATGGCTGGCAAAGTACCCTTCAGCAACCACAAACCAGAAAAATGCCTTTTGCCTCAAACCTGCCGAGGTGGAACCATGTGTTTTCTGTCTCACACTGAGCATTTTCTCGGCGAATAAAACCATTTCGCCCATCCCGACGGATCCTATGGTCCAACCATGCCTAAACCCCCTCCACGGGCTTATAACGCCTTGTTGTTCCCCAAATAACCGACGGAGAGAATCCTGAGTCCACCCCAAAACACCCTACCATAAGCCCAACAGCCCATCTTTATAGGCTCAACCACAGGCCAAACCATAAAAATCATGCAAAGTCTTATAAGAACCCTCAATATTATCATTTTGTGCAATATAGGTATTGTAACTTTACAATATAAGTACAAGATGTATCTGGTATATTTACAGTATAATTAGATTTTGTGTCAACAATCCATTATTTCATTGAAACCCTCATTTCACAGCCACCGATGGTCCTACCATAACAGAGATTTGTGCCCAACTTCTCATCGATGAAGGCATCACATCATGTATAGATGAATGTTGAAATCAGAATTAACCAAAGGTAAATCAGAATTTTTTTTTATGTCACACAGAAAGCTATAACATTTTTTTGAAATGCACAACAGTCTTGATGTCATTGATTTGTACCTGTGTTATATGTTGAAGATGTAACTCAATGTTTATTGGTAGACAATAGAGATGTTGAAGCAAATAACATCCCAAACTTTGATATTTCCTCCAAAGATTTACCATAGGTTAATTATGTCGAGACTCAACATTTCTTGCCGAAGGCAATCCACCCAAGCGTTATAGTATTACAGTTTTTGGAAAGCTAATCACACATACACAGCAATGCTTTCGCGGATTTAGCAGTTGGCAAGTGGAACATGTATCAGTCCCCCTGTTTCACAAAACATAGCATACTGCTGAGGAAAATCAGTGCGACAGCACCCGTAAACACCAGAAAAACATCGCCGGAAGACGATAAACGCCATACACTGATGTCGCTATGGAACTTGCCAAGCATTGATTCTCACATCACAGCAGAGCCCTGTCGCAATTTACATGTAAACAGGGTCTGGGTGCTACGTGTGAATGTAATCAACATGTAAGAATTGTTAAAATGCCTCACTTTCCTTCCAAAAAGTTTGGTTTTTAAAACAGTATCTGTCCCCGTGACAACCAACTGCAAAATTGCAACAAAACGTTAGCATCAGTTGTGATTTGCTAGAAATTCAGTACCTTTGTAGGTGCAATAACAACCGAACACACGGCACGACGCTGGCAGCGCAGTTGTGATTTGCTAGAAATTCAGTACCTTTGTAGGTGCAATAACAACTTGGTCAATATTCGATGCACCGAGCGCACCGTTGTGATTTGCTAGAAATTCAGTACCTTTGTAGGTGCAATAACAACATTAGCCTTACTGATTACCTTGCAATCAGTGTTGTGATTTGCTAGAAATTCAGTACCTTTGTAGGTGCAATAACAACTGAAGGAGGTAGAAGTAATGGCTTGATTAGTTGTGATTTGCTAGAAATTCAGTACCTTTGTAGGTGCAATAACAACCGCTTGATTGGTATATTGAGAATGAGGGTAGTTGTGATTTGCTAGAAATTCAGTACCTTTGTAGGTGCAATAACAACAGGCACAGTTGGAGTTAGATTTGCAACGCTGTTGTGATTTGCTAGAAATTCAGTACCTTTGTAGGTGCAATAACAACCCTGATTATTGCCGGAGCCGAGGGTATCGGTTGTGATTTGCTAGAAATTCAGTACCTTTGTAGGTGCAATAACAACATAAACAGAAAAGAATATGAAACAGGTATGTTGTGATTTGCTAGAAATTCAGTACCTTTGTAGGTGCAATAACAACGTATTAGCAAGAGCAGCCTGAGCATTAGAGTTGTGATTTGCTAGAAATTCAGTACCTTTGTAGGTGCAATAACAACCACGTGTGATGGCTGACCATCGTGCATCTTGTTGTGATTTGCTAGAAATTCAGTACCTTTGTAGGTGCAATAACAACGGATTCTCTATTTGATAGCCTTGCCGTTTGGTTGTGATTTGCTAGAAATTCAGTACCTTTGTAGGTGCAATAACAACGCGCCCCCAGCGTAGATTTTACTTATAATGTTGTGATTTGCTAGAAATTCAGTACCTTTGTAGGTGCAATAACAACAATATGACAGAATAATGTAAAGAAAACAAGTTGTGATTTGCTAGAAATTCAGTACCTTTGTAGGTGCAATAACAACGGATAGTCTTCGCCAACTTTCGCCTACTTGTTGTGATTTGCTAGAAATTCAGTACCTTTGTAGGTGCAATAACAACTGGATATGAGTAATTTGCTTATGTCCAGTTGTTTACGTTTGTGATTAGAAATAAAAATATGAGTGCTTTTTAGAGCGAACATAACGACATGGAGGGCATTTCCTTTATTGTAATGTCTTCATGTGGGGAGGAACTAAAAGGCAAGTTGAAGCAACAAATGGGGAAAAGTGGGTGGTGAATGAAAGTTAAAAATCTAAAATAATTCTAATTGCAGTGGAGTAGATTTGGGCTTCGCCATTTTAGTTCCGTGATAGACTATGATATTGGCAAACTGTTTGTCCGTGATGCACATGACGGCTACGTGACCTTGCTCAGGCATATAGTTTTTTACACGCTTGACGTGTACCTCGGCATTGGCAACTGTGGCGCAGTGACGCGCGTAAATGGACAACTGAAACATGGAAAAGCCATCTAAAAGTAAATGTTTTCGAAAAAGCGTGTATGCACGTTTGTCTTTTGCAGTTTCAGTAGGTAGATCAAAAAATACTAATACCCACATAATTCTATATTCGCTAAATCGGTCCATCATTGAAAAAATATGAATAACATTTGGGGGAACTTATCGCTCGGGATAGGCAATGTGGCGCAGTTCGCCGCTGAAGCATTTGTAGAGAGAGGCAGTTGTCTGGGTGACGCCAACCATCAATGGGCTGCGTTTGCCCATGATGACTACATCGAGAGTGGGTATGGTGAGCAGTTGTGATTTAATCTTTTTGGTGAGTTGAAGATGGTTGACGCCATGTTGGCTAACGATGCTATAGACAAGTTCGTCAACATAGGGACGATAGGGCTCCATGATGTCGTCGGCGAGACAGTAGGCATTGTATCGATTGTGGTGATGAATGCCAAAGGTGGGAAGCATGCCGCTGCTGACTAGTGCACGTGCCACAATGGCACGCAGTATGGCATAGCCATAGTTGAGGAGGTTGTTTGGTGGCATGCCATCGCGCCCTCTCGTGAAATCTTCAAGTCCCGATATATTGGAAAAGAAGTTTTTCCAATAGTATGCAGCGGCACGTGCCTCTTGGTTGTCGGCATCTCCACTTTTCACATCGTTGCTCCATTTGCTCATGCATCTCACTTCGGCTTGTGAGCAAAGAGAGAGCACGCGCGCTTGATTGTCAATCTTTGCTTTGATGGTTTGTTGCCATAGCTGTTTGCGCAGGGGTTGTGATGCCGATATTTGGTCTTGAAAGCGTTCGCTTTGTATGGTGTTGCCACAAAGAGGGAGCATCAGTCCCACCGGCATGCGCTGGCTATCACATGTGACTATGGCGCAATTGTTTTCAAGGAGGGCTTCAAGAAGACCTTGCGTGATGGTAATCTGCTTGTTGTCGAGAACGACTAATCCAATGTCTTCAATGGGTCGAGTGACAATGGCTTCGTTTCGAATGACATCGGCCACTTGATGGTTTTTTTCTACTTCGGGAAGTTTGATGACCATCTGCTCCATGCGAAGTGATAAGTAGGCAGGATTGCCAAAATACAAGGTCTTCTTGATCATACGCTATACTCCTATTTTAATGATATTACCCAATCGATCCACTTTTAGTGGGATGCAAGTCTCTTTAATCATTTCGCCTGTGATGGCGCGCTCCATCTTGTTGAGAGGCGAAAATTCAAATTTGTCTTGTATCGCAGATGCAACTCTTTCGTTTATAAAAAATGCTTGGAATTTGTTAGATGAAACCATCTTATACACTCTTTCCTTGTCAATAGGCATAGTAATCTTGCCTGATTTGCGTTCTGCTTCTGTTGGCAGATAGACGAGGTCGTTGGGAGAGAGTATGAATGTGGCTTCTTCGTCAATGGGTAGTCCGCTTTTCATCTTTTCTATGGCAACATTGAGGGGAATGGTTTTAAAGCTGCGCTTCTTGATGATATCGCCAGTCGTTTTGTCGATGATATCGTCTTCGTGTATAGAGAAGAATAGGTTGGTGCCCTTTGCCGCTTCAACGAATTTGTTCTTTTTATTGCCAGTATGTCCAACAGCAAACTTATCCGCCTTTTCATAGGTGCGCACCTTATATATGGGCTGATGAAAGTGTCCATCGTTGAGTTCCGTGATGTTGCGATTCATCTCATCGATGCCATCGGGCGAGAAAGCAAGATCCGCTTTGTTGTTGTATCGCTCTAAGTGGCGCAACATTATTTTTTGAATGGCTGTATCGGCAATTTTGTTTTTGATAGCGTCAGCGGTGAATGAGGTGTCGATGCTCTTGCGTGTGGCAAAGAATCGGTCGGCTGTTTCTTTGGTGAAATACCATAACTCGATTTTCTTTAAGTTGACGTCTTGCCAAGAGTCTCTATAGGTATCGAAGTATTTCTTGATCATCTTTTCATCATAGCCATGCATGATGAGCTCTTTGAGCTTTGCGCGAAGATCGCTATTGACGATGCGTTGTGGATTTTGCATGGCATCCTTCAGACTACTTGTTTTGATGCGTCGCAGGTTGATTTCGCCATGCACGGTTTCTTTGTGCATCGATTTGCGAATGGCCCAGCTGTCGCCAGATGTTTGTGCCACAAGTTTCTTTTTGCCATCAACGATGCGCAGGGAATGGTTGCTCGTCTTGTTGATGACGCGCAGGTTTTGCTTAAAGGTGACAATGATGTTGCGCAACGCACGCTCCACATCGGTTTGAAATCCAATCCATGGGAGCATAAACTCTTTGGCCACGGAGATGCGCTTTGGTCCATCGCTGCGATTGACAACGATGTCCTCATAGCGGCGCAGTTTGCGAGATAGTTGGTAGCGATTGGTGTTTGATTTGGGAGAAGCAGCCTCATTGCTCAGCAGATTGACATGGTCGCGTGTGGTGCATGCAATCACGATGGCATCCATGGCATGATGACGATGGTCGATGCGCTTCTTGTTGAATCCCTTTTGCAGTTCGAGGGGTATGGCCGGGATGAGGTGTCCATTGGCGCTATTCGAGGTGAAATTTTGTGAATCGGTCAATTCGTTCATGCGGAGGAAGCGTGGAATGATGATGTGATTCCAAACGTCGTTTATTCCCCAATCTTTTTTCAGTCTATCGGTAACGCTACCCGTGCATACAATCACGTTTTTGGAGATGGCTTCTTGCTCATCCTCTTCGCGCACGATGTTTGATAGTAATGACTTGACCAGTTTGCTGATATATCGACTATCATTGAGTTGTCGTTCGATGAATTCAGCCGGGATGTCGTCCATCAATAGTTTGCGCTTTTTAGTGCGATTGTTGTGATAGATTCGTTCTATGAGTTCGCAATAGCTATCCACTTCCAGTATTCTGACAGCATGTCGGCCACCGCTGAGTTGTATGGTTTCTCCGTGATGCTGCTTGATAAACTCAAAACCAAGCGCATTGTCTTTGAGCTTGTTGACTTCGCTCTCGCAGATAACCTTATTGGTCATCGAATCGTCAAAATATCTCGATTGAGGGATGACGTGTTCTATTTCATAGTCAGGGGTGAACAGACGAGCCAAGGGTATGGGCTGACCTGTATAGGGAGAGACATAGTGTTGCTCAAGCCACAGCTTGTAGCGTTTCACTTCATTGGTGCTTGGACGATTTTTGGCATCGGCAAACTTTTTGAGAATATTGCTGATATCATTGTCTAATTCATCCACGCTATTGAGGACAGTATCTTCATAGATGCGCAGTATCTCCTGCTGAATAGGAGAATATGGACGCACGTTTTCAATGCCCAACTCAGGGTTGAGAAATTCTGTAAGGAGTGCTTTGATGCGTAGGTTGGCATTTTCGTTGTTGAGCATGCGCTCCGTATCTTTTCGACGTTTGTCGGCAGGACTTTTGAGTTCGCGTCCCATTTCGATGTGTATTTCATCGATATGGTGATGCTTCTCCCAGATGTCGCGCACGGTGCGTAGGGTTTCAGTGACGACTTGCTCCACTACGGGGTTGCGCAATGAGTGTTGGCGGAAAGCAGAAAGATAGGCATCTATGTCTGCAGGCGTGCGCCAATGGGCGCTGTCGGTTGATTCGCTATGGCGGCCATATACCACATAGCAAGCCATCCATAGTGGTTGGCCACGATATTGCCCAATCTCCGTGAGGTCAGCGGCTTTCTTGCGTACTCGCTCGCTGATGGTTTCGTCCACTTCTCCGTCGATAATATGATTTATGCGCTCAACGGTCTGTGGGTCGATATCTTCCAAGTGCCAATGGTGCCCCATGCGCATGAGCGGCAATAGTCGCTTTATGGCTTTAGCAGAATATGCGCCATATTCGGAATCGAATGGCGGAAATTTAGCCATGGCCTCTACGAAATCCTTGTCAAGAGCATATTGTGTGGCATAGGAGGAGAGCGCACGGCGCAATTCTATGCGGTCGCTGACGCTATATAGAATATGCCAAAGATGTAGCTCTGCTTTTTTGTCGTTTAAGAAGGACGTTTCGATGTGTGCTTTGCTCAGACGTGAAACGATTTCGCCTCGTGTGGTGTTGCATGGATACTGTCGGTCTTGCACATAGTTCCAATGGTATAGCAACTTTGCCCCTTTTCCTTTTGGCTTTTTTATTTTGAAATATTTTGTGAGAAGTTCGTCTTGCTTGATATTTGTGATATCGTTGAGAAAGTCAAATAGATTTGCGCGTGACTCTTCGTCGGGAAGGAAATCAGACGTTACGTCAATATCGTCTATCTCGCGTCCTTCTGCATCTTTTCCAGAAGTGTAGATTTTTAGATTATTGACAAACTGCCATAGACGAAACTCCTGATAGAGCGGATGAGACTTTGAAATGCACTTGATGTGTCTTTTCTTTGTTTCGCCATTTTCGTCTTTATATTCATGATATTCATATGGACACTCGTCGATCATAGATTTCTTGCTCTTTAAGGGGCGTTGATAGAAAATGATGTCGTTGAGCAAGAGGTATGTGAAATCTCTATTGGCAATAGAAAGGCGATAGGCTTCGTTGTGTTGATAGAGTTCGGCGATGCAATCGGCATATAGTTGAGCGTCTCTTAATTGAGGAATGAATTCCTTTTGTTTTTCTAATATTTGGCGCAACTCGTCTTTATACATATCGCGCTCTACGACACGCACTAATCCACCAATAATTTTCTGTTTCGGATTCTGTAGTAAGGCTCTGAATATGTATTCGCCAATGGTTAATCCAGACTGGTGAATATCGTTTTCTGTTTTTATTTTTTGAAGTCCCCAGTCTTCAGAATTAGGCATACGAAAACTTCGTTTGATCTCCCCCTCTTTATCTTTCTTAGGCATTCCATTTTCGTCAAGAGGGGTGGTCACGATAAACTCTTTTACTTTACCGATCCAATCTGGCTTTTCGGAAGCCGTACGGCGATAGATCATGCCATTCTCCAGAAACACGTTGTACCAAGTGTCTTTTCCTCGCTTTTCTCCAGTATCTACGACATCAATCACCTCAAGCGCATAGTATTTCTCTTCTTTAGTCTTGTCCGTCTCTGCATCTTCTCCGCGAGTTTGATAATATCCGCGTTTTTGGTTGAAGTTGAGGAGTATCCATGCCAATTCTTGGCCAGTGATGGGCTCGCGAAGTGCTTTCTGGCGGAGATAGTAGATGGTCCAATCATAGGGCACTTTCATGTTGTTGTGCATCAATTCAGGTTGTTCGCTCCAAAATCTTTGCAACATTTCTTCGTAGGATTTCATGAAAATAAACTGCGGATTGCCTTCTAAGTCATTATTCCATGGCAGACGAACCTCCATTTCTGTCTTGAATTTGCCAAAGCGCGTCAATGCGTTAGCATAATGTTTGGGCAGAAACCCCATAAGGGTCAGCACACGATGCAGTCTTTCGCGTCGCAGCAGCTGACGTTCGCGCAATCGTCGGACTCCTCTATATTGGGTTCGATCGTGGGTCTGTGAGACCGTATTTCCCTTTGCGAAGTCACTTTGCATCGCAGCATCCATAGGAATGATTCTGCTTCCAGCATCTGCTATGCTTTTTTGCGCGTCTGTTGTGTTGGCGTCAGTAGTTTCTTTCACGATGGCCCAACCGATACTATTTGTTCCAAGGTCTAGGCCGAGAATATGCTTTTCTTTCATATTGTAGCGCATGATTTAAAGTAGGGTTATAGTAATATATGATGCAAAAATACAAAAAAAAATGGGAACAACTTTGTTTTATAAGAAAAAAGTCGTATATTTGCATCGAATTTTTAGCAAATCACAATAAGGATTATTCCGTTGTGAAAACATTAGGTCCTGTCCCCATCGTCCTTTAACGGTGGGGATTTTTTTGTATTCATCTAATGTCATGGGTCGATATCATCCCAAAGCTATCCGTAGTCAATATTATCAATCACAAGCGTGGCAAATAACAGTTAACAGTTTCCAGAAACGATTTTTGCGATTCAAGCGTCACAATATAACAGTATAACAGTTTTGGAAAAGCAAAACTATGGAATATCGTTTTAGCCTCAAATATACCTATGAAAATGGAATAAAAGGTGGAAATTGTTTGTGGATTGAAGAAAAATGTGTAATTTTGGAGGCGAAAACCTTACTATGATATAGAAGGAAAATGGGTTTGAACGAAACCACATTGGATTATCAACAATTTAAATATAGATTATGTACATATTATTATTTGTAGCTTTTGCCGTTTTTATCACCCTCAGTTGGATGATGAAAGATGTATGGTAGGTGAAGCCTTTTAAGGTTGCATGCGGATGATTTAGTCGCACGGATTTTACTTTTGTCCTTACAGGACGATGGTAAAATGTTTTGTTGTGTACGCAGGGCGATGCCCTGGGCTAAGGAAACCGTTGGGCTTCCAGCCCGGGGCTGCTTGTTCCGTAATTCCGTGTCGTCCGTGTGATCCGTGGATGTCTTTTGGTTGTTTACGGCAAGATATTAAAAGATCCGTGTCGTCCGTGTGATATTTTCCGTGTGCTATTGGCGGAGAGAACCGCATGCGAGTCCTCTTCCGTGTGTACCCACATAGACGCGGCCGTATTCTTGCATGTCTCCGCAAATGTGGAGGACAAGACCATACTGGTGGTTGTCGTCGTTGATGCGCACCCAGTTGTTGCCAGAGTCGTCAGAACGGAAGAAACCATAGACACCATCTACTACACCTATTATGTATAGGGCGGGATAGCCATCTTCTATGCGTGACTTGCCAAAACCGAAAGCATAGAGGGTGCTGACATGAGGCATGGCACCCACGGCCTGTAAGTCAGCGTTGAGATGATACAGTCCGTCGTAGGCGGCAAGCCATAGGTCGCCTTCGCGGTCGGGCATGGCGTATATGCGATCTTGACCGCCCCGATTGTCGCCCCGTTTTTTCTTTTCGGTGTTTCGCAATGTGATGTTGAGCGGTTTTGGAGTAAAGGTTCTACCTGCATCTATACTGGTATAGAGTGTTTTGTTGATCACATCGACAGCATAGAACCGTTGTGGATTTACTTTATCGGCGATGACTTTGATGTCTTTGGGTAGTCCTTGACATGTGTTCCACGATTTGCCTTTGTCGGTAGTGAATGAGGGTAGGGCACCGCGCGGCGTCCATATCCATACCGAGGCATCGGCATTGACAGCGATGTGTCCGCTCTCTGCTTTTTCTACAGGAGCATTTGCGCATGGTTTCCATGTGCGTCCGCCATCTTCGGAATATGAGATAGGCGGAATGTCGAATAGATGGTTGAAGATGACACCCACGCGCACCATGACGTTAGGTTTGTTCCATGCGCCAGTTACTCCGTCGGTATTGCCGAAATATGGAGCGTAGTGCATGCCCTCCGGTACTGGTTTGGTGATGTCGAAATGCGTATATCCGCCGTAGTCTCCCACACCGCTTACTATGCTTGCGCCCGTTGGAGGAGCATAGAGTTCGAGGGGTACAGTTTCCTCAACCCCTTTAGTGGCAATGCTCCACACGATGGTGTCGCCCTGTCGTTCGCCGGCAGAGAGATTGAACGTTTCCCAACCTCCGAAACCAGTAGTGAAATAGGCATGATCGGCATTGCAGGGGTCGATCTCTATGTCGAACATCCAGTGGAGCGGTGCCATCTTCGTATAAGGAGCTTTGCTATGGTCGTATCTGTAACCATGTTTGAAGAGTGGTGTCCATTGTTTACCGCCATCGGTACTGCGAAACATTTCCTCGTCGCCGTAGCCGTATTTCTTCCCTAATCCGTGTGTGCTTACAATGATATGTTGCGGATGGTGTGCATCGGCAGCTACTGCCGCATATCCGAATCCCGATTTCTTGCCCTTGTCGAATTTCAAAGGAGAGATGTCCGTCCATGTGTTCTTCTTGATATCGTAAGCCCACAGTGCACCATCGGTCATGGGTGACGGTCCTGGCGAATCGGCATAACTGATATACAGTTTTCTGTCGGCAGCCATGACCATGTGGGTGGGGCGCAGTCCGACGGGTTGATTGTCAACGGCTTTCCAGCTCTTTCCAGCATCGCGGCTGACAAAAATGCTCTGTCGGTCTTTGAGCGAAACAGCCACAAAGATATTCTTTGCATCGTTGCCTTTCTTCTCTTTTTTGTCGAATACAACGGCAATGATGCCGCTGCCTCTGTTCATGCGTTTTTGGGGATTGGAGAAGTCCGTCTGTTCTGTGACATCAGAAAAAGTGTCCACGCGCTTCCATGTCATTCCTTCGTCAACCGACCTCCAGAGTCCGTTGAGCCGTGTTCCGAAGTAGATATTGCGTGGATTGAGCGGATCAACCATCATCCGTTCGCCGTTGCCACGTCCGTTCTCGTTGCCTCCCATGGCAATGGGCACTTTCACCTCGATGAATGATTTGCCTCCATCGTTTGATTTCAGAATACTTCCCGTCTTGTTGGTATAAGTGCCACAAGCCAAATACACCTTCTGGTCGTTGTTAGGGTCGATAGCCACGCTCTCCACCCCTTGCAGATTGCAATTGTCGAGCGACACCCAGTCGAGCATCTGTATCCACTCTTTGTTGACCGCATCCCATCGGTATGCGCCTCCCATATCTGTTCTGCAGAAGCGCACGTCAGGGTTAGTCGGATGAAGAATAAACCCATCTACGAATCCTCCACCCACTATAGGTACATTCTTCCATTCGTATTGTTGTGCGGCTGTAGTCATGCCTGTCAGCAGACAAGCGATGGTTAATAGAAAGTATTTCTTCATATTCCTGAATATCATGTTGGGTTATTAGTATTGGACTGTAAAGATAGTCATTATTCTGAAGAAATGCACAGAATTTTATGTAATAAATGCAAAAAAGCTGTTTTTCTGGTATTGTATTTCAATCAAACGCCTTATCAACCAAAACCATCCGACAGAAATGGAATATCTGCCGGATGGTATATAGATGATAGGTTGTCAACGCTTAGAAGTTGTCGATGTGGATTTCGAAGTAGGCTTGAGGGTGAGCGCATACGGGGCAAACCTCTGGTGCTTTCTCACCAACTACGATGTGTCCGCAGTTGCGACATTCCCATACTTTCACTTCACTCTTAGCAAACACCTCCTTCATTTCTACGTTGTGAAGCAGTGCGCGATAACGCTCTTCGTGGCGTTTCTCGATAGCAGCCACCAGACGGAATTTCATTGCCAAGTCAGCGAAGCCTTCCTCTTCTGCGGTTTTAGCAAATCCCTCATACATATCAGTCCACTCGTAGTTTTCGCCTTCTGCTGCCGCAGCAAGGTTTTGGGCGGTATCTCCAATGCCATTGAGTTCTTTGAACCACATTTTAGCATGCTCTTTCTCGTTGTCGGCAGTTTTTTGAAAGAGTTCAGCAATTTGTTCGAAACCTTCCTTTTTTGCTTTTGATGCGAAATAGGTATATTTGTTACGTGCTTGCGACTCGCCAGCGAATGCGGCCTCGAGATTCTTCTCAGTCTGTGTTCCAGAATACTTTGTTGTCATAGTCTTTGTTGTGTTTAGTTTATATCATTGATGTTTATTGTTCACGATGCAAAGTTACGGATTATTCCAATAGGTTGTTTGAAAATAAAAGAAATCGAATGGTAAATAATGGAAAAAGCATGAAAAAGCCCATGTTTTGCTATTTTTTTAGTATCTTCGCATAATGAAACAAACGATAGCAATCATAGGAGGCGGTGCAGCGGGCTGCTTTTGCGCCATAGCGGTCAAGCGCCTGTTGCCTCACGCAGATGTCACGGTCTATGAAGGCGGCCGTAAGGCGTTGGCCAAAGTGGCAGTGACAGGAGGTGGACGGTGTAATCTGACCAACTCGTTTCGGCAAGTGGAAAACCTTGCTGCAGTATATCCGCGTGGTGAAAAACTGATGAAGCGACTGCTGAAAGGCTTTTCTGCTGCCGATGTCTGCCGATGGTTTGAGCGCGAAGGGGTGCGCTTGGTGACGCAAATCGATGAGTGTGTGTTTCCCAAATCGCAGTATGCGATGGAGATAGTAGATACGCTGTTGTCGCTGATGCGCCAGTTGGGTGTGACGCTGAAGTTAGGGCATCGTGTCAGCGCTATTGCCCATGAGGATGAGTGCTATCGGTTGACTTTCTCACCAGGCGATAACATTCAGCACCCCACTGCCACTGCCGACATGGCGGTAGTGACCACAGGAGGCAGTCCGATGATGCAGGGTCTGCAGATGCTTGCTGGTTTGGATTTAGAAATGGTGTCGCCAGTACCATCGCTCTTCAGCGTATGTGTTGCCGACCGCGCTCTGACCCAGTTGACGGGAACCGTGGTAGAACATGCGACCGCCGCCCTTCCCGGTACTAAATTCCGAGGCGAAGGTCCGTTGCTCATCACCCATTGGGGGATGAGTGGCCCTGCCATACTGAAACTATCGAGTCGTGCAGCACGCCATTTGCACGGCTGTGGTTATCAGACCGACCTTTGCATCAACTGGTGTGGAGCGATGACGCTCCCCGAAGTGGAGACTATGATAGGCGAGATGAGTGTGGCGCATGGTCGCAAACAGGTATCTACAGTGCATCCGCCCCATTTGAACAGCCGACTTTGGCAACTGTTGGTTGACCGATCGCAGATACGTGGCGAACAGCGTTGGGCAGAACTTCAGAAGAAACAGATCAATCGATTGGTGAATACGCTGACCGCCGATGTCTATCGGATGACAGGTAAGTGTAGGTTTAAGGAAGAGTTTGTGACCTGCGGTGGTGTGGCCCTTTCCAATGTCAACCTCTCTACCTTAGAATGTAAGCAGCATGAAGGTCTTTATTTTGCAGGTGAGGTGCTCGATGTAGATGCCGTCACAGGCGGTTTCAACCTGCAGGCAGCTTGGACCATGGGGCATACCGTTGCCGTTGCCATCAACAAGAAAATGCCATTGACCGACAGTCTGTCGGAGGCAAAAGAAATGTAAGAATAGAAACAACCGGCCGTTCCTTCCCTGGGTCATGGGGCAGTGGGGCGGTCTAAAACAAATATGAAGATGAATATGAAGAAAACACTGATGTGGATGATGCTGATGCTGACCGGCACCGCCACGCTATCGGCACAGACCGCTGCCGACACTACGCAACACGAGGTGGTGATGGAAACCACCATGGGTACCATTGTTCTGCGGCTTTACAACGACACCCCCTTACACCGCGACAATTTCTTGGATCGGGTGCGAACGGGCTATTATAATGGTTGCACGTTTCAGCGTGTCATTCGTAATTTCATGATTCAAGCAGGCAATCCGCAAGCCCGTCATGTGCAAGCCGGTGATACTATGCAGTATGATGTGGAGCGCCGTGTGCCTGCAGAAATCCGTTATCCAGCGCATTATCATCGCCGCGGACAACTCTGTGCCGCGCGCGAGGGAGATGATACCAATCCTGAGTTTGCCTCCTCGTCGCATGATTTCTACATCACGTGGGGTCGCAATTTCTCGCCTCGTCAGATGGAATACTATGCCGACCAACTTCGCCGTGAAGGCAGAGCTTATGTCATTCCCGATTCAGTGATGCAACAGAACTATATAAAATATGGTGGTGTGCCCCATCTGGATGGCGGTTATACTGTGTTTGGCGAGGTCATCGAAGGGCTGGATGTGGTTGATCGCATCCAACAGACTCCTGTGGATCACGACCATGGTGACCGTCCGTTGGAGGATGTGGTCATTCTCCGTGCTACTATTCGCAAGTGATATGCTACGGTTGTGAATAGTGCAATACCGTGCAACGGGCGTTGTTTGCAGAATATGTGCACGAGTCATAACAACACAACCACAACGGGCTGAAAGCCAAATGGTTTCCTTAGCCCAGGGCAACGCCCTGCGGATGTGAATGTTAACAAATTAATAAACGTCCTGTAAGGACAAAAGTAAAATGCTAGAAGACCTTTTCAATGAGTCTATAATACACAAAATCCGCCCTCTTTCTGATGGAATGGGGGCGGACTTGTGTTTTGTTTTATTGTTATTTCGGCAGATTGAATGCGCGACTCATCTCCTGCATTTGCTCCTGACTCATACCTTCGGGCATGAATCCCATGGCTCTTGCGTTGACATAAATCTTAGCACTCTTGGAGAGAACGTCAATTTGGTCGAAGGCATCCATCACGTCGATACCTTTGGCAAAGACACCATGTTTCTCCCAAAGCACCACATCATAGTCTTCCAACTGATGGAGTGTGGCCTGAGCGAGCGTATTAGATCCCGGCAGCTCGTAAGGCACAATGCCCAGTCCGAGCGGACAGAAAGCCTTGGTTTCCGGTATCATCGACCAGAGCAGATTGGTGAGCACATCCTTGCCCAGCATCTCGCGGTTGTGGCTCATTGCCACCAGTTCGATGGGGTGGGTGTGTACCGTAGCACGGTAGTTGCTGCCTGTGGCAATGAGCTGTGCATGTACGGTGAGGTGGCTTGGCAGTTCGCTGGTAGGCATGACAGGCTCGTCGGCAATGATTACATACGATGCGCAGTCGTCGAGGATGCGTATGATGCTACCGTTTGCCATGGGCTTTCTTGCTAAATCGCGCATGCGCTTGCCCGTACCTTTACAATAGAAATAGGTGTTTTTAAGTTTAGGGAGAGTCACTCCAATGGGTATTACATCGCTGATGGGAGGCATCTGTCTGATTTCATCATCAACGAGTTCTGTGACATTGACGGTGATGTTTCCACCGTTGCGCTCTGCCCATCCGTTTTGCCAGAGGTATCCTGCCACTTCTGCAATCTTCTCAATTTCCTGTGTCAGTGCAGGACGTTGTTCCAATATACTTTTCATTTTGTTTGTAGATTTGTAGTTTGAATGGTGCAAAGGTAGTCATTTTTCTGATATTTAACGCTATTTGTTCATGATATTCCATATATTTTCAGTAATTTTGCGTCTCGAAGAAACCAAATACAAAACGACGATGAATAAGAAGGAATTACCTGTATTGCTGCTCACGGGTTATCTTGGCAGTGGAAAAACCACCTTGTTGAACCGCATCTTGACCAATAAGAAAGGCATCAAGTTTGCTGTTGTGGTCAACGATATTGGTGAGGTGAACATCGACGCTAACCTCATTCAGCAGGGCGGTGTGGTCAATCAGAAGGACGACAGCCTTGTGGCTTTGCAGAATGGCTGCATCTGTTGTACGCTAAAGATGGATCTCGTGGAACAGTTGAAAGACATTGCTGCCATGCAACGCTTCGACTATATTGTGATAGAGGCGAGTGGTATTTGCGAGCCTGCACCTATCGCACAGACCATCTGCTCCATCCCCACCTTGGGTCCGGAATATACGAAAGACGCGATACTGCGCCTTGACAGCATTGTTACCGTGGTCGATGCATTGCGTATGCGCGATGAGTTTGGCAGCGGTGAGGCACTGACCAGCCAGAATATTGGTGAGGAAGACATTGAAAACCTGATTATCCAGCAGATAGAATTCTGCAACACCATCCTGCTCAACAAGGCTTCTGAGGTGTCGGCAGAGGAGTTGGAGAAGATCAAGCAAATCATTCGTGCACTGCAACCCAAGGCAGAGATTATCCCTTGCGACTATGGTGACGTGGATTTGGATAAACTGGTGAACACCCACGGTTTTGACTTTGATGCCGTAGCCCCGTCGGCTGCGTGGATTGACGAGATAGAACATCACCATGAAGATGATGACGACGACGATGATGACGATGAGGATGAACATCACCACCACCACCATCATCACCACCACGACCATGAAGGCGGCGAAGTGGAAGAGTATGGCATTGGCAGTTTTGTGTATTATGCCCGCAAACCTTTCGACATCAACTACTTTGATAATTTTGTTGCGCGGCAGTGGCCCAAGGGCGTTATCCGCTGCAAAGGCATCTGCTGGTTTGTCGATGAGCCCGACCGCTGTTATGTGTTTGAGCAGGCAGGCCGCCAGATGGGACTTCAGGGAGCCGGTCAATGGTATGCTACCATGCCCGAAGACGAGTTGCGCGACATGATGGCGATGAACGAAGACTTGCGTCGCGACTGGAATCCGATGTATGGCGACCGCATGCAGAAACTGGTGTTTATCGGTCAGCACATGGATCGCAAAGCCATTACCGATGCGCTCGATTTCTGCTTGAGCGATAAGGTGACGTGGTAATCGCACGTGAGAAGACTTACAAGTCGGAGATCGGTTAGTGTGCCGCTCTCCGATTTTTTTTGTTTTGAATAAAAAAAACAGTCTTGTTTTTATAGATTTCTTAGATTATTTCATATATTTGCAAAGTAATTGCTCCAACAGAGTCATTGGCAACTAAAAATACTACTATCCTGCATGTCAGACAAGAATATTATATATAAGGTGTATCGATTCTATCGAGATGGATTTCGCAGCATGACCATAGGTCGCACGCTGTGGACCATTATCATCATCAAACTCATTGTGATATTCGTCGTGTTGAAATTGTTTTTCTTCCCGGATGTGGTGGGCAGACAAGCCAAAAACGGCGACCGCGCCACATTTGTGGCAGGCGAACTGACGCGCCGGTAGGTCTCTGTGCTGACTATACAGCCTGACAGTGAAGCAAGCAAATAGAAAGAATAATCAATAATAAAAAATCCTAAAGCTTATGAATCATCTTCTGACAATCGACCCCGCACTCATTGATTGGTCGCGTGCCCAGTTTGCTCTGACAGCCATTTACCACTGGTTGTTTGTGCCGCTAACACTGGGCTTGGCTGTAGTGATGGGCATTATGGAAACCATCTATTATCGTACGGGAAAACCATTTTGGCGCGAACTGTCGCAGTTTTGGCAGCGTTTGTTTGGTGTCAATTTTGCCATGGGCGTAGCCACAGGCATCATACTTGAGTTTGAGTTTGGCACCAACTGGAGCAATTATTCCTGGTTTGTAGGCGACATATTCGGCGCTCCGCTTGCCATAGAGGGTATTGTAGCCTTCTTCATGGAGAGTACGTTTGTGGCAGTGATGTTCTTCGGATGGGACAAAGTGTCGCGCGGATTCCATCTTGCATCCACATGGCTTACCGGTATTGGTGCTACGGTATCTGCATGGTGGATACTTGTGGCCAACTCATGGATGCAGTATCCTGTGGGTTGCGAGTTCAATCCCGATACTGTGCGCAACGAGATGACGAGTTTCATGGAGGTGGCACTGTCGCCGATGGCTGTTGATAAATTCTTCCACACCGTCACTTCCACATGGATTGTGGGTGCTGTGTTTGTTTGTGCCGTGAGCTGCTGGTATCTGTTGCGTGGCAGAGAGAAGGAACTTGCACGTCAAAGCATCAAGGTGGCAAGCATTGTGGGACTGGTGGCTTCGCTGACTACCATACATACAGGCGATGGTTCTGCGGTAATGGTGGCAGAGAAACAACCCATGAAACTTGCTGCTATGGAGGCACTCTACGATGGTGGTGAGGGTGTCGGACTGACCGTGGTCGGTGCGCTCAATCCCTTTGCTCAACCCGATTATGCCCAGGGAGGCGAGATGCCTTTGCGCATAGCTGTGCCTTACGGACTCTCTATCCTTGCCACTCATTCCACCGACGGATATGTGCCAGGAGTGAACGATCTGCTCAACGGCTATACGCGCAAGGACGGTACGCGCGAACTGTCGGCTGAGGAGAAGATGGAGCGTGGTCGCAATGCCATTGCCACGCTTGCCGAATACCGCAAAGTGAAAGCCGCCAATGCCAATGACAGCCGTTTGCCACAACTCGTAGAACAGTTGAAGGCCGACATGCCATACTTTGGTTATGGTTACATCAAAGACCGTGCAGAACTCGTGCCCTATATCCCCATCAATTTCTATGCCTTCCGCGTCATGGTAGGAGTGGGCAGTCTGCTGCTGCTGTTCTTCATCGTTATAGGTTTTGTGGCATGGCGAAAAGACATCACCAGGAGTGGCAGATGGCTCTGGATAACGGCTGTTGCGATGCTACCACTGGTTTATATTGCAAGCGAAGCAGGTTGGATAGTGGCAGAACTGGGTCGCCAGCCATGGGCTATACAGGATATGTTGCCCACGGTAGCCGCTGTTTCCGACCTGA
>SAMEA104315432__coassemble_420_pt1 | contig 21374 bp, 16 predicted proteins | sample SAMEA104315432__metabat2_low_PE_029 | metagenome-assembled genome bin SAMEA104315432 (sample SAMEA104315432) | gut metagenome | biome: Monkey gut; feature: monkey-associated habitat; material: faeces | place: China | collected 2013 | reverse complement strand
CTCCTGGTCTATCAGATATTTCACGGCTTTCTCCGTCAGCGAAACCCAGTTGTGCCCCGTACGGAATGTCAACTCGTTGCCTCTTGAGAAATGGGTAATATCCTGCAATTTCAAGAGAATATGACGGATAATCTGTGCGGGCACAACCTTCCAACGCGGTTCAAAGGGACAACGGAAGTTCCAACGCATCAAGACATAATATCTGCGGCGCTTGCGCTCAGTATCGGCTTTGATATAATCGGTACGGTCGAAGAAGCCGATAAACTCCTTGCCTTCGTGTTCATCGAAGAACCGATGGATGTAGTCTTGAGTCTTGATAGGCAGATCCACACCCGATAATTTGTGGTAGTACTGATAGGGGCCATGCTGGAAAGCAGTCTTGAAAAGCTCCATCTCACTATGTATCTGACTGACATCTCCCCATCTCACATCGTAGCGTTTGGGCGTATAGTAGAGCGTAGAATGTTTGGGCTGATACAGTTCTGGCATTTGCTTCACCTTCTTATCGATATGCAGATAAATATCGTTGCGATCATCGTCAAGCAACGAGAGCAACACATTGAGCAGGCTCCATTCATTATGAGCCATGATTAAATAGGCGTGTCTGTGGTTTGTCATTATCTGTTAGTTGTTGGTTTAATGATTATCATTTTGAACTATCGTTTCAAACAGTTTCGTCCATTGTGGCATAATATTGTCTGAGGTAAATCTTGCAGCATTCAATCTTGCTCGTACTCCCAACCGTTCGCGCAACTCCTTGTTGTTGATGAGCAGTTCCATCTTTTCAGCTAACTGTTGGATATTGCCATTCTCTACCAAAAAGCCATCTTCACCATCGCGAATAATGTCACTCGGCCCATAAGGACAATCGAAGGAAACACAGGGCAAACCACACGACATAGCTTCGACAAGCACAAGTCCCCACCCTTCATAGCGCGAACTCATCACATAGAAGGCGCTATCCTGATATTCCTTATAGATGTTATCTGTCGCACCAGCGAAAGTCATAGACGATGTAAGACCAGCTTTCTCCAACTGCTGTTGTAACTTCTGTAGGTCTCCACCATGTCCATAGACGACAAGTTGCCAATCAGGATGCCGTGCGGCTATTAGTTGCCAAGACTGAATCAATAGGTCGAAGCCCTTCTGCGCATGAAGTCTGCCTACGGCAATTATCCTTTTCGGTCTATCTGCAATATCGGCTATTTTTTCTGGATAATTAGTCACTACGTTATGAATAACCTCGATATTGTCATAGCCTTTCCAGCATGCAGCATCCTTATGAGTAAGAACAACAACCTTCTCACACCGCTTCAGCATTTCCAACAAATGCCGTGCTATCTTACGGTCTAACCATGAAATATGGGTAAATTTCTTCTGCAATAAGAGCTGATAATAACAAACATGCGATTCTACGACGTGCCGATAAGGCTGGGATAAAATCTCACGAAGAAGGGGAAGTGCATATGTCGTGGATACAACCACATCGGGTTGAATCTCGTCTAACAACTCTTGTAAGCGATGTTTAAACAATCGTGGCAAAGTGAATATGGAACGGATTCTCTTCAACAATGGCATCGTGCTCGTTGTAAAAAACCTTGTATTTAAATCGACATGTCTGATTTTATTAGACAAAGGATATGCGAAAGGATGGTTACCTTGTTCGTAAGTTACAAATACTATCTCATATCCTGCAACTTCAGCCAGCCAGTTCATCTTGTCACAGAAAATACGCTCTGTGCCACCTTTTGCTGCAAATGAACTGAATATATAGACTAACTTCATATCTGAAATTGTTTGTTCGTGCAAATATATAAAATATTTCTTTATATCCATTTACATTTCGTGTTTTTTTAGTAATTTTGGCGGAAAAATCATTGGTATGGCAAAAAAGGTATGCTTTTTGGTTGATTCCATCTTCAGTATAGGAGGGGTGCAGCGCGTTACTGCAGTCATTGCCAAAGCGTTAAGCAACACCTATGAGGTGACTATTGTCACATTGGACGCTCCATCGGCTTACGATACAACCCTCTACGGACTGGATGAAGGTCAGATCAACTTCCGTTTCTTCCAATACCCTCCTGTAGGAAAATGGAAGAACCTGATGTGTAAGGCATATAGCTACCTCTATCGGAAAGTGTTGCCACAAACACACTTCACTTCTGACCTCTATGCGCATAGTTCTTTTCCATCAGAACTGCGGAATGCTTTGATTGCTGAATTAGACCGACAGTATGACGTCATTATTGGCGACCACGCACCATTGGCAGTCAGACTGGCAACATGCAAAAAGCAGCTGAAAGGATCGAAACTGATGGGGTGGATACACAATTCATACGATGCACTTTATGGCAAAGGGTCATTATATATAGGTGAGGAGTTGCAACGACACTATGAATACCAACTGTCGAAACTACAACATACCATCGTTTTATGTCATTGCGATGCCATCAAATATCATATCCCAACCGACGTGATCTATAATCCGCTAACCCTCAAACCGGGGCAGCCTTCAGACGGAACATCCAAGCGATTTCTTGCTATTGGACGTTTCTCGCCACTCCACAAGGGATTCGACATACTGATAGATGCCTTCTGTCTGTTTGCCCAACATAATAGCGAATGGCATCTGGATATAGTGGGTGAAGGTCAGGAAGGCGATCGCATCCAACGAATGATAGACAAATACAAGCTCAACGACAGAATCACTATCCATCCATTTACCAACAATATCCAAGCGTATTATTCACGTGCTCAAGTCTATATATTGAGCTCGAGATGGGAAGGTATGCCGTTGGTATTGATGGAAGCCATGTCACATGGGCTTCCTGTGGTTTCTTCCGATCTCCCCGTGTGTCAAGAGATTATGGGCGATTTCGGCATGTACTTCAGAAATGGAGATGTTGAAGATCTGTCGCGCAGAATGGGCGTTGCCACCATGATCAATTGGAAAGAGAAGTCTGCTGAAGCCATGGACATTGCCAAAAACTTCAGTACAGACAGTATTATCAAACAATGGAAAGCACTAATTGAAGAATGAAACACAGTAAGGGATTGGGAGAAATCATACGTTTCGGCATTGTCGGAGTGATTGCCACCGGCATCCAATATGGCATATATTACTTGCTATTGGGGCAGCTCAACGAAACTGCTGCCAATACGGTGGGCTATCTGGTTAGCTTTGTCTGCAACTTCATCATGACAACCTACTTTACATTTCAGGTTAAACCCAATAAAAAGAAAGCGGGCGGCTTTGCCTTAAGCCATTTGGTCAACCTGATATTGCAAAACATATTCCTCAATTTATTCCTCTGGCTGGGTGTTGCAAAAGAATGGGCGCCATTGCCTATGTTTGCCATCTGCGTACCCATCAACTTCCTCTTGGTGCGGTTTTTCGTCAAACGTTAGTCAGAATCAATCTTTCAACTGATGGGTTGGAAACACAGATTCAACCACTTTCTGCATCTGCACCTTCCACGACAGATGATCCACACTATGACGTATGACCATAGGATTCCATGATTGACTATCCACAAAGTCGATGATATCACAGATATTGATGGGCGATTCATCTGCTGGAGCCTTTAAGACATAAAACTGATGATCGAAATCTTCATCTTGTTCGCTATATATAAAAGGTATGCCGCGAGTGGCATACTCACGATTCTTCAAGGTCTTGATACGAGTAATACCACTACGATGGCGTCCTAAAGATCCGATGGCAAACTGGCATTGGTTGAATACATCATCCAATTCTGCGCCAAACAAAGCTCCATGGAATATGACTTTATCCTTCAAATCATAGCGGTCTATCAAAGTTTGAAAGCCTATCTGCTTGGAATTGCCTGTCATATACGCTTCATCCACTCCACCCACAATATGGAAGATGACGTCACGCTTTACCTTGTTCGGCTGTTGGTAATAGACACCCAAACCAGCTATCAGTCGGTCGAAGCCGTGCCAATAATGCACCTCTGCCACACCGATCAGGTGAAGGGGATTGGATAATTGCGGAAACGCAGGATGCAAAGGTGTGCTATCCATATCCACACCATTGCTAATGCGGATGGTTTGCTGACCAAATATCTCCTGTTCGTCAGAGAAAGTGACGATGGCTGACATGGTTTGCGCCAATTGTTGGCGGTATTGTTTATTGATAAAGACACCCAACCGCACACTCCATCCATAGTCGTGAGTATATTCCGAATCATAGGGATAGGTGGGAATTTCGGTAACTGCCACTATTCCCTTTGATCGCAATCTATGGAAGAAACGAATCAGGAAGGGATTGGCATTATGAAAGCTACGGGCATAGACGAACGCTATTCCCTCACGAAGACAGTAGTCATACACACAGCGATAGTCAATACGCTGACGCACAGCAGCCAAGCGTCCCTTGCCATAATCCTGTATAACCTGACCATCGATATATCGACAACGATGGCCTTCGGGAGAGAAAGCATAGTAGCAGAGGCGGACATCGTGTCCGTTTTCACGCAGTCCCTTCACTTGATAGTGAATCTTCTTGCTGATACCGCTATAGTCGGAAAATCCGTGGTAAACGAGGAAGAGTATCTTCATCCTTATAGTATTTATCTTTGCAAAAGTATAGATTATTTTCGAAAAATCACCATAATATTTGCATTTTTACACTTTTAGTAGTACCTTTACCGCCATGAAAGACAAAGAAACGATGCGAGAACGGCTGAAAGCGAGTCCACGATTGAAACATCTGTTGGACTGTATCATCATGAACCAACGGGATGCACGTCCCCGATGGTACATCAGAATACTGGCGCCTCTCTATCAACATCGTGGTCGCAGTTCGAAGATATACAGTAGTGTGAGGATGGACACCCCACCCTACCGAAAGTTTTCGCTTGGCAAGAATAGTGTGATAGAATCGTTCTGCTGTATCAACAATGCTGTAGGCGACGTCAGTATTGGTAATCACACGCGCATCGGACTTCATTGCACAGTAATCGGCCCTGTAGCAATCGGCAATCATGTCAATCTGGCACAAGGCATCACCGTAACTGCGCTCAACCATAATTTCGCAGACACCAACCTACGTATTGATGCGCAAGGTATCAGCACACAACCTATTATTATAGGCGATGACGTATGGATTGGCGCCAATGCCGTCATCCTCCCTGGTGTTTCCATCGGTTGCCATTCGGTTGTTGCAGCAGGTGCTGTGGTCAGCAAAGATGTGCCCGACCATTGCGTCGTGGCTGGTGTTCCAGCAAGAATTATCAAGAGACTGGACTAAATAATATTTGAAAACAATTTCCCCATATAAGGACTGTGAGATGATGAGAATTGGTATTGAAGCGCAACGCATATTCCGCAAAAACAAACACGGCATGGATTTCGTGGTTCTTCAAGAGATTAAAGAACTGCAAAAGATGGATACCCCACATGAGTATTTTGTCTTTGTCAAACCTGGCGTTGATCGCTGTATAGAGAGTTCTGAACATGTTCACATCATCGAAGTCAATTGTCCGTCCTATCCGCTTTGGGAACAATGGGCTTTACCACGTGCTGCAAGAAAAGCAGGTGTAGATATTTTGCATTGCACAAGCAATACGGCACCTATCTGGTGCAACATTCCATTGGTGCTGACGCTGCACGACATCATCTTTCTGGAGCCACGCGACAAAAAGAATAAATCGCTCTATCAAAACCTGGGTTATTTCTACCGCCGATGGGATGTGCCTCGCATTCTGAAGAAATGTCGCCGCATCATTACGGTATCTGATTTTGAATTAGGCAATATCAAACAGAAACTTCAACTGCCCGACAGCCAGTTGAAGATGATTTATAACGGTTACAACGAGTGGTTTCGTCCTATTGAAAGCAACAAACAACAATACAGAAAATATATTGCCGATGCTGGCTATTTCTTCTTCCTTGGCAATACCGATCCGAAAAAGAATACGGAACGCACGCTTGTGGCTTATGCCAAATATCTGGAACAATCAGAAGTGAAACGTCCTTTGCTTATGGCTGATCTTGACCAAGAATATCTCAATGGCATCATCGAGCGCAACGGCATAGAGGCTATCCGTGACCACATCGTGATACCTGGATACATTATCAATAGCGATTTACCTTATATCTACAATAATGCCTTTGCATTTCTCTACACATCATTGCGTGAGAGTTTCGGCATTCCTTTGCTTGAAGCCATGGCTTGTGGCACACCTGTTATCACATCAAACACATCTTCCATGCCTGAAATAGCTGGTCATGACGCCATTCTTATTAACCCTGAAAGTAGTGATGAGATTGCGTTGAAGATGTTGCAACTGGAACGTGATACAGACTTCTACCAACGACAGAAGGCTGTAGGACTGGAGAGAGCCAAACTCTTCTCATGGCGCAAGACGACAGAAAACCTGCTTCGTCTTTATGAAGAGGTGTATAAGGAAATAAAATAAGTATGTTTGATTGGTCGCTAATCAAATAGACTAAGCGAAAGATCTTGCTGTTGAGGTTTCTCCTCTTCGGCTTCCTCGATGTTTTCATGCTCTTGAAATTCGAGCATGAGTTGTCGGGCATCTGCCGAACCTTTGGTATTGAGACGATAATAACCTCTGCGCTCTGTTCTCTCTATGAGCGACAAAGACGATCGTGAATTGCGTAAGAGATACTGTTGTACATAGGTGCGTATTTCCTCAAAGTTGGGAGATACAAAAAGCGACACATTCATATTAAAGACGTGTCTTGCTATGGTTTGAACCGAAATACCGCGCTCGCCAGCTTCAGTCAATATATGTAGAATCTGTTGGTCGTATGTCATTTGTTAGGAAAAGAAAGGCCGATAAGCGAAAAACTTACCGGCCTCTTCTATAGTTTCATATTGGATTATGCCAATGTGATTTTGTCTTCAGCCGAAACGAGCTTACCCTCTTTGAAGAGCCATCCCAGACCGAGGAGAGTTTCCTCTTCGCTGATTTTAGCAGCTTTGGCAATTTCCTTAACGGTCAGAGCCTTTTCTGCAGCAGCGAGTGCCTGATATACATCACCAGCCTTGAAGCCGATATTCTCTGCATTGACTACTACTTCAGCAACCTTCTTGGCTGCGGGTTTCTTTACGGTTGCCTTTTTAGGCTCAGCAACTTTTGCAGTTGCCTTCTTTGTTGTTTTTTTCTCTGTCATAGTTACGTTAAATAATACACTATTCAATATTTTTCCCTAACATTCCGTTGCAAATTTAGGTAAAATCTTATAATATATTAACGTATCAACATGAAATTTACGCTTTTACCGCTTTATTCTTGACGTAGGTCAATAGACAAGTTAAGTTCTTCTAACTGTTTGGCATCGAGCTCACCCGGTGCGTCGAGCATCACATCGCGTCCGCTATTATTCTTTGGGAAAGCGATGCAGTCGCGGATAGAATCGAGTCCTGCCATAATGCTTACGAAGCGGTCGAGACCGAAGGCAAGTCCTGCATGAGGGGGTGCGCCATACTTGAAGGCATTGATGAGGAAGCCAAACTGTGCCATTGCCTTTTCGGGTGTGAAGCCCAAAATCTGGAACATTTTCTCCTGAAGTTTACCATCATGGATACGGAGTGAACCTCCACCGACTTCGATGCCGTTGCAGACAAAGTCGTAGGCCACCGCACGCACACGTTCTGGATGTTCATCAAGCAAGGGGATGTCGTCTGGATTAGGCAATGTGAATGGGTGGTGAGTTGCCATGAGGCGCTGTTCTTCATCGCTCCATTCAAAGAGTGGGAAATCGACAACCCACAGACACTCAAACTTGTTTTTATCGCGCAGTCCGAGGCGGTCGCCCATCTCCAAGCGTAGTGTACAGAGTTGTACGCGAGTCTTATTGGCATTGTCACCACTGAGGATGAGTACGAGGTCGCCATCTTTAGCACCTGTTTTTTCTTTGAGCTGTGCCCATACTTCGGGAGTATAGAACTTGTCTATACTGCTCTTGACAGTACCGTCGGCATTGTATTTCACATAAACCAATCCCTTGGCGCCTACCTGTGGACGTTTCACAAATTCGGTCAGTTGGTCGAGTTGTTTGCGGGTATAGTCAGCGCAACCTGGCACTACAATACCGCCGATATATTCAGCCTCGTTGAATACTGAGAATGAACCAGTTCCTTTGAGCACATCCATCATCTCGACAAATTCCATGCCGAAGCGCAAATCGGGTTTATCGGAACCGAAACGACGCATAGCATCATGCCATGTCATGCGTTGCATCTTAGGAATCTCTACGCCACGAATTTCTTTAAAGAGATGGCGTGCGAGATCTTCGAATATCTGAAGTACGTCTTCCTGGTCGGCAAACGACATTTCGCAGTCTATCTGTGTGAACTCTGGCTGACGGTCAGCGCGCAAGTCTTCATCGCGGAAACACTTGGCAATCTGAAAATAGCGATCGAATCCACTCACCATCAAGAGCTGTTTCAAAGTCTGTGGACTCTGTGGCAAAGCATAGAACTGACCGGGATTCATACGGCTGGGCACCACGAAGTCACGTGCACCTTCAGGAGTACTTCCAATAAGTATTGGAGTCTCTACCTCTATAAAATTCTGATTGTCAAGGAAGTTACGAATCAAGATAGTCATACGGTGACGCAGTTCAAGATTCTTTCTCACAACAGCACGGCGCAGGTCGAGATATCTGTATTTCATGCGGATATCATCTCCACCATCAGTATTATCTTCAATAGTGAATGGCGGCGTAAGGCTCTCGCTCAACACGTTGAGTTGTTTGGCAAGAATTTCAATATCGCCAGTAGGCATTTTAGAATTCTTCGATTGGCGCTCGCTGACTGTACCCGTCACCTGTATGCACCATTCGCGTCCCATGCGGTTGGCCTGTTCGCAGAGTGCGGCATCAGCCGACTCATCGAATACCAACTGTGTGATTCCGTAGCGGTCGCGCAGGTCAACAAATGTCATACCGCCCATCTTACGTGTTCTTTGTACCCATCCGGCAAGTGTCACTTCGCTGCCGGCATCAGTGAGTCTAAGCTCACCGCAAGTTTTTGTTCTGTACATTATCTTACGTTATTTATTCTTTCTTTTAGTTTGCAAAGGTACGAATAAGTGAGCAGAATACAAAAAGAAAAAAGCAATTTTCTTTTTTTATTCTCGAACGCAAGTACCTTGGACTATAAGTCAAAGGTACGAATAAGTGAGCGAAAAGCAAAAGGAAAACTCGTTTTTCTTTTCATTTCCGAACGAGAGTACCTAAGCGGCTATGGCGCAGAGGTACGAATTTTCTCTTTTAAACTACCTATTGGCTACTTGAAAAGGCCATTTATACCTTTTTCCTTCGGGATGCGTTCGGGATGCGTTCGGGATGCTATCATCAGTACAAACAAATAGAATTTGATAGTTACTCACCTGAAAGACATCAGTTAAAAATACAAAAAAACTATCTGTTTTTTGCATTTGTATCAAGAAAAAGCCATACTTTTGTATTGTTTTTAAGAACAAAGAAAGGAAAGAACATGAAAAAAATGATACTTATGGCCCTGATGCTCGTATGCGGAATGGCCACGATGATGGCTCAGAAACCTGCTGAAATCAAGTTTGAGAAACTCACCCACAACTTTGGCACTTTCTCTGAAAAGAATCCAAAAGTGACTTGCACCTTCTCCTACACCAACGTAGGCGAGAAACCACTTGTCATCAATCAGGCCATTGCCTCATGTGGCTGTACCGTTCCTGAATACACCAAGACTCCCATTCAGCCTGGTGGAAAAGGTACGATCAAGGTGACATACAATGGCGAAGGAAAATTCCCTGGACACTTCAAAAAGACCATCACTATCCGCACCAATGGTGCTATAGAGATGACTCGTCTTTATATTGAAGGTGACATGACAGAATAATACCTATTAAGAAATTATAATATGGAACCGGTCTGTTTGCTTGATGTAAACAGACCGGTTTTTTCATTTGAGACATAACAGAAAGACAAAGCAAAAGACATACCGAAGTAATGGTCTGCATACAAAGACTCCCCAACAAATTACTGTCGGGGAGTCTTTGTATGGGTATCGAATGCAGAATCAGAACGAATAGTTCAGACCCAACGAGCAATATTCCTGAAATTGGAAATAGCCAAGTTTGTCGTCGCGCTTGCCAGAATCGTCGAAGCGAGGATAAAGGAAGAGGTTGGCTGAGATATACTTGCTCACCTGAAACTGGAATTGGTTTTCCCATTCCATCAATCCACGATGGTAAGAGGTATAATAGTAAAGACGACTCTTCCACGTCACTTGGTCGGTAATCGTCCACTTCACATCACCAGTAAACTGCGAACCGAAGTCCTCCTTGGTATGGTGACCACCAAGTTTATAACGGTCCAACAAGGTATTGCGTGCTACATAGCGGAAGTTGAACGAGAGGGGCGAGAAGTTGAGCGAACCTGTCAATTTTCCATTAAGCGCCTTCAGCTTATATTCCATACCGACACCAAGGTTGAGATCGAAAGGCGACATGAAGTCGGAATAGGTAAACTCATCGTTGGCTTTCAGTCCTCTAGCAAACTGCGTATAAGCCAGCAACTGCAAGGTATAATACCATTTTTTCGATGCTTGCAGTCCGAGTTTACTGGTCAGACGAAGCAGGTCGTTGTTGGCTTTAAACTTATGCAACGTATCGGAGCGAGAGGTTTGGAAACCTAATTTCATCTCCAACTTGTTTGAAAAAGTTATCTTATCCTTGTCGTTATAGTTCATCTCAAGGGTAACAGCTCCTACTGCCGAGTAGTTGCTCTCACCACCTTTATGCCAGTTGTCCGACACATAGTTTTGCAGGAATTGCAGATAGCCTTCGCCTTTAAACTTCCAAAAGTTAGGCTTCGTAACTACCAGTCCAATGGGCACAGCCTCTGGTTCTTCTGGCTGCAACTCAACTTTTCGTGTAAGATCTACCTTCTGCTTCACTTCCTTGTTGACATCCTCTCGTAGCGTTCCAGCTTTCTTCAAGCGTGTCTCGTTATTCTTCACCAAGTCTGGACGCTTCATATAGAGTTGGAGCATAGCTTTGTCAACAGCCTCTGCCACTTCGTCACCTTTCTCTCCATCAAGCGACAACTGACGTTTCACACCTGAGTGATAGAATGTTGTAGGAGCAAAAAGGCGATAATAGCGCCCATCGGTCGATTCGCTATGCAGGCTATCGTTCACTCGCCGCACTTCTTCAAGCTGTTGCTTGAGTAATGCCAACGAGTCGACATATTGCTTCACAATCAAAGCGGTATCGGCACTTGCCCTACCACTTTTAGTCAATCTGCGTTGGGCCATAGACTGTGTGGCAGTCGGCAGAGTAAACAATAGAAGTAACAGATACTTGTATTTCATCATTATCAAATATTTCGGATGCAAAGATACGAAATAAATCTCAAATCATATCCTAATACCCATATTTATTTCGCCATACCGACGTTGCACACCCATATATAGTGTTATAGATGTATCGGGAATAAGCATGGAGAGTTTGACACTTGCGTTCGAAAATGAAAGAAAAACAAAATATCCTTTAGCATTTCGCACACTTATTCGTACCTCTGCGACGTTGTCGCTTAGGTACTATCGTTCGAGAATACAAAAGAAAAGAAAAGTTTTCTTTTGTATTCTGCTCACTTATTCGTACCTTTGCACCTTGTATTAATAATTATACTTATATTATTACATATGACACACACAAAATACATTTTCGTCACGGGTGGCGTAGTATCGTCACTGGGAAAGGGCATTATCTCTTCATCAATAGGAAAGCTCTTGCAAGCCCGTGGCTACAACATCACTATTCAAAAGTTTGACCCATACATCAACATCGATCCGGGCACGCTGAATCCTTATGAACACGGAGAATGCTATGTTACGGTAGATGGTATGGAAACCGACCTCGACCTCGGACACTACGAACGGTTCACAGGCATTCAGACTACCAAAGCCAACTCGCTGACAACAGGACGAATCTACAAAGCTGTCATCGACAAAGAGCGCCACGGAGACTATCTTGGGAAAACCATTCAGGTGGTACCACACATCACCGACGAGATTAAGAGAAACGTCAAACTGCTGGGAGAAAAGTACCACTACGATTTCGTCATCACAGAGATTGGCGGAACCATCGGCGACATCGAGAGCGCTCCATTCATGGAAGCCATCCGACAGCTGAGGTGGGAATTGGGAAAGAATGCCATCAACGTGCATCTGACCTACGTACCCTATCTGAGAGCAGCAGGGGAACTCAAAACCAAGCCTACCCAGCATTCAGTAAAAGAACTACAGGGCGTGGGCATACAGCCCGACATCCTCGTGCTCCGCACAGAGAAACATCTGAGCGATGAGATACGCCATAAAGTGGCTGCTTTCTGTAACGTCGATTACGACTGCGTCATACAGAGCGAAGACCTACCCAGTATCTATGAAGTGCCGGTCAACATGCAAAACCAAGGCATCGACACCGCCATCCTTCGCAAGATGAACATGGAGGTCGGTCCCACTCCAGAACTCGGACCATGGAAAAGTTTCCTCGACCGACGCAACAAAGCCACAGAAGAAGTACACATCGGACTGGTGGGAAAATACGACTTGCAGGATGCATACAAGAGCATTCGCGAAAGTCTCTCGCAAGCGGGAGTATATAACGACCACAAGACTGTGCTGACATTCATCAACTCGGAAGACATTACAGAAGATAATGTGGCACAAAAACTGGCAGGTCAAGACGGTATCGTCGTCTGTCCGGGATTCGGCCACCGCGGCATAGAGGGCAAAATCATAGCCGCCCACTACACCCGCACACACGATATCCCCACCTTCGGCATCTGCCTCGGCATGCAGATGATGGTCATCGAATTTGCACGCAACGTGTTAGGCTATACTGATGCCAACAGCAAGGAGATGGACGAAAAGACACCACACAACGTGATTGACATCATGGAAGAACAGAAAGACATCACCAACATGGGCGGAACCATGCGACTCGGTGCATTCGACTGCATCCTGCGTCAAGGATCACACGTCTTCAACATCTATCAGAAAGAACACATACAGGAGCGCCACCGCCACCGCTATGAGTTCAATAGTGACTATATCAAGGAATATGAGCAAAAAGGCATGCAATGTGTAGGCCGAAACCCAGAAAGCAATCTCGTGGAGATAGTAGAAATACCAGAGCTCAAATGGTACATCGGAACGCAGTTCCACCCAGAATACCAATCGACCGTGCTCCATCCACATCCGCTCTTCCTTGATTTCATAAAAACAGCAATAATAAATAAAAAATAATCAGAAAGAACAAAACAACAAGAAATGAACAAGAACACCATCATCGGTTTCATCCTCATCGCAGTCGTGCTGATAGGGTTCAGTTGGTACAACAGTCCCTCGCAAGAGCAGATCGAAGCCGCACGTCAACAAGACTCCATCGCCAATGCACTCCAGGACAAGGCAAAAAAGGCCGCTGCCCAAGAAGCTATCAACAAAAAGCAACAGGAGAAGGCGCTGGCTGCCGACACTACGGCACTCTTCTACCCTGCCCTTAACGGCAAATCAAAACAGGTTACTCTGAAAAACAACAAACTCGAACTGACACTCGACACCAAAGGTGGCGTAGTGCGCAAGGCTCGTATTCTCGGTTTCAAAGACCTCGATGGCGCTAAAGACCTCACACTCTTCGATGCCAAGGACCAAAACCTCAACTTCCTGTTTGCAGGCAAAGAGGACAACATCGTAACTGCCGACCTCTACTTCGTTCCATCAGAACAAACTGACTCGACCGTCACCATGACAGCCACAGCCAGCAATGGCGGACAGCTCATCATGAAATACAGACTCGGCAACGACTACATGCTCCACTTCTCACTTCAAGCTCAAGGACTGGCAAAAGCCTTCGCACCTACCTATAAGGAGATGGAGATTGAATGGACTGACCATTGCCGCCAGCATGAGAAGGGACACTCCTTTGAGAATCGCTACACCTCTATCTTCTATAAAGAGAGCAAAGGTAGCACCGACAATCTCTCCGAGTCGGGTGATAAGTCAAAAACCATTGAGGAAGAACTCGACTGGGTGGCTTTCCGCAACCAGTTCTTCAGCGTTGCTTTCATTTCTAAAGACAACTTCTCGGCCAATGCTGCACTCTCCAGCATCTCACAGGAGAAAGGCACCAACTATCTGAAACAGTTTGATGCAAAACTCAAGACTGCATTCGATCCAACAGGTGTCAAGGCCTCTGAGTTTGAAATGTATATTGGTCCCAACAACTTCCGCCTCATACAGAGTGTAGAAGCACAAAGCCAGTTTGGCAAAGACCTCGACCTCGAACAGCTCGTCAACCTCGGATGGACACTCTTCCGCTGGATCAACCGTTGGTTCACGCTCTATGTCTTCGACTTCCTGGCAAGCCTCGGCTTCAGTATGGGTATCGTGCTGATTCTCATCACCATCATCCTCAAGGTTATTACCTATCCTATGGTGAAGAAGAGCTACATGTCATCTGCCAAGATGCGCGTGCTCAAACCCAAACTCGAAGAGGCTACCAAGCAGTATGACAAGCCGGAAGACCAGATGAAGAAACAACAGGAAATGATGTCACTCTACTCCAAATATGGTGTAAGCCCAATGGGTGGCTGTCTCCCCATGATTATCCAAGCGCCAATCTGGATTGCCATGTTCTGGTTTGTTCCAAATGCCATTCAACTGCGTGGACAGAGCTTCCTCTGGATGGACGACCTCTCTACCTACGACCCCATTTTTGAATGGGGCACCAATATCTGGGGTATCGGCGACCACCTCTCACTCACCTGTATTCTATTCTGTGCCGCACAGCTCATCTACACATGGATTTCTATGCGTCAACAGCGTGACCAGATGGTTGGACAGCAGGCAGAGCAGATGAAGATGATGCAATGGATGATGTACATCATGCCGCTCATGTTCTTCTTTATCTTCAACGACTACTCCAGCGGTCTTAACTTCTATTACTTCATCTCGCTGTTCTTCTCTGCCAGCATCATGTGGCTGCTCCGCAAAACCACTAACGACGAGAAACTCCTCGCCATACTGGAAGCCAACTATCAGGCCAACAAGAACAATCCTAAGAAACAAAGTGGACTGGCTGCACGTCTGGAAGCGCTACAGAAGCAACAGGAAGAACTCCAGCGCCAGCGCAACAATCTCCACAAGAAATAACAAGATCGCTAATATCATGACAATAGGTTTCGACAACGATAAATACCTCAAAATACAGTCAGAACACATTCGCGAGCGTATCGCCAAGTTCGATGGTAAACTCTACCTCGAACTCGGCGGTAAGCTGTTCGACGACCATCATGCCTCACGAGTTTTGCCAGGCTTCAAGCCCGACAGCAAACTCCGCATGTTTGGACAACTGCGCGATAGTTTGGAAATAGTCATCGTCATCAGCGCTGAAGACATTGAGAAAAACAAGGTGCGTGCCGACCTCGGCATTACCTACGATGAAGATGTGCTCCGACTGCGCGACGAATTTATGAGCCGCGACTTCATGGTCGGCTCAGTAGTTATCACCCACTACGACGGACAGCGTGCTGCAGATGCCTTCCGCCACCGCTTGGAACGTCTCGGCATCAAATCCTACGTACACTATCTCATCGATGGTTATCCACATGATGTGGCACTCATCGCCTCGGACGAAGGATTCGGCAAAAACGATTTCGTAGAGACTGAACGCCCACTCGTCATCATCACAGCTCCTGGACCGGGAAGCGGTAAGATGGCTGTATGCCTCAGCCAACTCTATGGCGAAAACAAACGTGGTGTTCATGCCGGATATGCTAAGTTTGAGACATTCCCTGTATGGAATCTGCCGCTGAAACATCCTGTCAACATCGCCTACGAGGCTGCTACCGCCGACCTCAACGATGTCAATATGATCGACCCCTTCCACATGGAAGCCTACGGCAAAGTGGCTATCAACTACAATCGCGACATAGAAATATTCCCTGTGCTCAATGCGCTCTTCGAAGGAATCTATGGTGAGAACCCCTACAAATCGCCCACAGACATGGGTGTCAATATGGTAGGCTTCTGCATTTCCGATGACGAAGTGTGCTGTCAAGCATCAAAGGATGAAATCATACGTCGCTACTATGCTGCTACCAACAAACTGGCTGATGGTGCCGACAATGAAAACGAGGTAAACAAAATCCTGATGCTCTTCAATCAGGCTAAGATTACCACAGCCACCCGCAAAACCACTGTGGCTGCTGCTAAATACAAAGCAGAAACAGGCCACACCTCAGCAGCCATCGAACTCCATGACGGTACGATCATCACCGCCAAGTCAAGTCCGTTGCTCGGATGTTGCGCCGCACTAATCCTCAATGCCACTAAATATCTGGCTGGCATCAACCACGAGGTGAAACTCATCCCACAAAGCATGATAGAACCCATTCAAAAGACTAAGACCGAATTTCTCGGAGCAAGAAACCCACGTCTGCACACCGATGAGGTACTCGTGGCGCTCTCCGTACTTTCGGAAAACGATGAGAACTGTCGCCGCGCATTAGAGCAATTGCCACAGTTGCGCGACTGTCAAGTTCACAGCACCGTCATGCTCAGCGAAGTAGATCGAAAGATTTTCAAGAAACTGGGATGCGGACTGACATGTGATCCTATCAAGAAAAAATAGCTAAGAATTGTAATCTATGAACAAACTAATTACACTTGTCGCCACCGCTCTGCTCATCATAGGCGCTGGGACAGCAAAAGCACAAGACAACGTGAACATTGGAAAAAGCAACATCAAGCTCAACAGCCGGATGATGACTCCCGAAGCTCTTTGGGCCATGGGACGCATTGGCGGTGTGGCTGCATCACCCAACGGCAGTCAGGTGGTCTATCAAGTAGGCTACTACAGCGTGAAGCAAAACAAAGGCCATCAGGTCATCTGCATCATGAATGCCGACGGTAGCCAGCAACGCCAGCTCACCACCAGCAGCAAGAGCGAGACAGATCCCGTATGGCTTAATGCCGAAACCATTGCGTTCAACTGTGGCGGAGAAATCTGGACCATGAAAGCCGATGGTAGCGATCGCCAACAACTGACTAAGACTGGAGGCAAGGTAGAAGGCTTCAAATTCTCACCCGATGGAACGAAAGTCATCCTCATACAGTCGATGCCTTTCCACGAAATCATCAAGAAGAATCCCGATGACCTGCCTTTGGCTACTGGACGCCGCGTTACTGACTTGATGTACCGCCACTGGGATCATTACGTAGAGAGCATCCAGCATCCTTTCTTAGCAGAAGTGACTGCTGAAGGAGTTGGACAGGGTATAGATATTCTCGAAGGCGAACCTTTCGAATGTCCGATGGAACCTTTCGGTGGTATTGAACAGTTGGCATGGAGTCCCGATTCAAAGACCATTGCCTATACTTGCCGCAAGAAAATCGGCATGGAATATGCTACTTCGACCGACTCCGATATCTTCCTATATAATATAGGTTCGCGCGAGACACGCAACCTCTGCAAACCTGCCGACTGGAAACAGCCTGCAACCGACATGACCCACACCCGTACGGATCAAGCTGTCAATGCAGACCCTAATGCCAATACTGGCTACGACCAGAATCCTATGTTCTCGCCAGACGGTAAATATATTGCTTGGCAGTCGATGCCTCGCGATGGCTATGAGTCTGACCTTAACCGCATCTGTGTCTATTCGCTCGAAACCGGCACCAAGCAGTACGTTGCCCACAACTCTGATATCGATGCCTTCTGCTGGGCTCCTGCAAAAGACAAAACTGCCATGCTCTATTTCATCAGCGTATGGCATGGTTGCAAGAACATGTATCGTGTAGATCGCAAAGGCGTGGTAAGTCAGCTGACCGACCACTGGTCTGACTGGACTTCGCTCCAACTGGCCAACGACGGTAAGCGCATCCTCGCTACTCGCCAGAGCATTTCCGCTCCAACAGATATCTACATGGTTACTCCCGGCAAGAACATCGAGAAGACTCAGGTTACCCAGATCAGTCAGGAGAACAAGCAGATTCTCGACCAACTCACCTTCGGTAAGGTGCAACAGCGTTGGGTAAAGACCACCGATAATAAAGAGATGCTCGTATGGGTTATCTTGCCTGCCAACTATGAGGAAGGTAAGAAATATCCCACCCTGCTATTCTGCGAAGGCGGTCCACAGAGTCCCGTTTCACAGTTCTGGAGCTACCGCTGGAATTTCCAGATTATGGCTGCCAACGGTTATGTAGTCATCGCTCCCAACCGCCGTGGTCTCCCGGGCTTCGGTCAGGAATGGAAAGAAGAAATTTCTGGCGACTGGACCGGCCAATGCATGGATGACTATCTGTCTGCCATCGATGATGCCGCACAGAATCTGCCTTTCGTTGACAAAGACCGCTTGGGTTGCGTTGGTGCTTCATTTGGCGGTTTCAGCGTATATTATCTCGCTGGTCACCACAACAAGCGCTTCAAGGCGTTCATCTCACACGATGGTGCTTTCAACCTCGAATCCATGTACACCGACACCGAAGAAGTATTCTTCAGCAATCAGGAGTACGACGATGCTTATTGGAAGAAAGACCGTACCGCTCGTGCCGACAAGACTTATAAGAACTCTCCCCACCTGTTTGTAGATCAATGGGATACCCCCATCCTCTGCATCCACGGCGAGAAAGACTACCGCATTGTTTATAACCAAGGCATGGGGGCTTTCAATGCCGCACGTCTGCGTGGCGTTCCTGCCGAACTGCTCATCTTCCCCGACGAGAACCACTGGGTATTGAAACCCCAGAACGGCATTCTGTGGCAGCGCACCTTCTTTGGCTGGCTCGACCGTTGGTTGAAGAAATAATCCGTAGTCCACTCACTCTGCAACAAACAATTATCTAATAAACAAATGACACAAGAAATTCAAAAAACGCTGAGAGATTCTGCCGCCATGCGCTGGACAGCCCTTCTGTTGCTTGCCCTCGCCATGTTCTGCAGCTATATCTTTATGGATATTCTCTCGCCCATCAAAGACCTCATGCAGGAGTATCGCGGATGGGACTCTACCGCCTTCGGTACCATGCAGGGTTCGGAGGTATTCCTCAACGTATTCGTATTTTTCCTCATCTTTGCAGGTATCATCCTCGACAAGATGGGTGTGCGCTTCACCGCTGTACTTTCAGCAGCCGTTATGTTGACTGGTGCTATTGTCAAGTGGTACGCTGTGACCGACTATTTCACTGGCAGCAGTCTGGAAGTATGGTTTAATAACAACCTCAACTACATTCCTGTATTCGACGAATTGGGCGTTTCGCCTTTCTATGAGGGAATGCCCGCCTCAGCCAAGTTTGCCGCCTGCGGCTTTATGATCTTCGGCTGTGGTTGCGAAATGGCAGGAATCACCGTGAGCCGCGGTATTGTGAAATGGTTTAAGGGACGCGAAATGGCACTGGCTATGGGTTCAGAGATGGCATTGGCACGTTTGGGCGTTGCCACCTGTATGATTTTCTCTCCCTTCTTTGCCAAGCTCGGTGGTAATATCAGCGTTAGCCGTAGCGTTGCCTTCGGCGTAGTATTGATGTGTATTGCCCTCATCATGACCATCGTTTATTTCTTCATGGATAAGAAACTCGACAGTCAGACTGGTGAGGCAGAAGAGAAAGACGATCCATTCAAAATTAGCGATCTGGGACAGATTCTCACCTCAAGCGGTTTCTGGCTCGTTGCCCTGTTGTGTGTGCTCTACTATTCAGCTATCTTCCCCTTCCAGAAGTATGCGGTAAACATGCTGCAGTGTAACCTCACCCTCGTTGAACCTTCACAGGATTCGTTCTGGGCAAGTTCATCTGTAACCATCGTACAGTATGTTATCATGCTCGTCGTAGCTGCGGCAGGTTTTGCCAGCAATTTCCAAAAGGTGAAGAGAAATCAGTTCATTCTGCTTGCCATTTCGATTCTCTCGCTCATTACCTATTGTTATATGGGTTACATGCGTCAGTCGGCAGAGAGTATCTTCGCTGTATTCCCACTGTTGGCAGTACTCATCACCCCAATCCTCGGCAGTTATGTTGACCACAAGGGTAAGGCAGCTTCTATGTTGATACTCGGTTCGGTATTGCTTATCGCTTGCCACCTGACCTTTGCCTTCATTCTGCCTTTGTTCAAGGATAGCGCTGTGGGTGGTATCATCATTGCCTACGCTACTATTCTGGTATTGGGAAGTTCGTTCTCGCTGGTTCCTGCTTCATTGTGGCCCAGTGTGCCCAAACTGGTTGATGCTAAGGTTATCGGTTCTGCCTATGCGTTGATCTTCTGGATTCAGAACATCGGTTTGTGGCTGTTCCCCTTGCTCATCGGTAAGGTGCTTGACAAGTCTAACCCCGGTGTTACCGATCCTACAAAGTTCGACTACACCGCTCCCCTCATCATGTTGGCAAGTCTTGGCGTTGCAGCCCTGTTGCTCGGTTTCGTGCTGAAGGCTGTTGACAAGAAGAAAGGTCTGGGACTGGAAGAACCCAACATCAAGTAATTGCAATTGATAACTCAATGCAACATATCCATTCGGGGACTCACCATGAGGTTGAGTCCCCGAATTTCGTTTATCTCAATGTGATATTATTCCATTTCATAGTAATCATTACATAAGAGCATGAACTTCGCTTTATGACGCAAATATATTTACACGCGTAAAGCGTTACAATATTACAGTATTACAGTTTTCAAAAAGCTAAAACAATGGTTTTAGAGTGTATTTTTTCGATTTTCGGCCAATAAACAGCAGAAAAATTCGTTTTCAAAAACTGTATTTAGGCCCTTATAACTAACTATAACTTACCATGAATAACTAAATGTAAAGCCTTTATTTTCAACACTCTTTGATTTTTAACACTTTCTGAGTGCTTTTTGGCAGATCCCGATTTTCCACATATTTTTGCAACGTATTTCTACCATTGAGAATTTGCGGAGCTTTTATTTTGTCATATCGAGAACGTAGTTGACAAGGGTTTACGAGTGGTTATGATAGAGGACAGATTTGAAGCTGATAGGCAAAATGCGTTATATCGTGGACAGAGTTGGCAAAGGTTGTCAATGGTTCACTTCCGTTTACCCCATCGGTAGAATACTCAAAGTATGTAGAACATAGCAACATCAAAGAGTATGAGACCGACAAGAAAATGTGAATTTTGTGGCAAGACATTCGTACCAAGGACATATATGACTTTTGTTGTCAGGAGTTTGGTGAAGAAAATGTCGTTTCGTTCATTGTTCATTTAGACGAACTAAATCCTCATGCACATGCAGTCATTGTCCCCATTACAAAGGATGGCAGACTGAGCGCAAAAGATATGTTTGGTGGAAACGACATGAATCAAGCAAGAA
>SAMEA104315432__coassemble_377_pt1 | contig 22823 bp, 18 predicted proteins | sample SAMEA104315432__metabat2_low_PE_029 | metagenome-assembled genome bin SAMEA104315432 (sample SAMEA104315432) | gut metagenome | biome: Monkey gut; feature: monkey-associated habitat; material: faeces | place: China | collected 2013 | reverse complement strand
ACGCTCAACAATAGTCTATAAGCAAGGAAATCCCCAGTACTTTTCCACTGGGCCCAAAAAGCATGAGATAACGGCAAGACAGCAAACCCACTATAACAATCCTTCGCCACGCGAGCAAATGCATCGCGTGGCGAAGGATGTCTTTTTTGTCCAAGGGTCTATGGGCTTTAAACGCTATCAATGAGTCACAAATTAGGAAAAGGCTATCAGCGACGGCATGCTAAAGTGACATGAGGTTTTGGTCGAGAGCGTAATCATTATTATTGTAATGTAGTACGCTATTTTAGTAAATAAATTTTGGTGACATTTATTTTATATGGATTGCTGTTAATGTAATATTGGACATTTCTGTATTTACCCATATCGACAGAACTTGTACCCTCTGGGACAATTATGTTTTTATATTCGCGAGTGGTTTTTATTGGAGTGCCGTAAGAATCGCAATTTTGTTTTTCAACAATATATGTGATATTCCTAGGGTAAACTAATGATGCCCTTTGTCTATATGTTTTGTCAGTATAGAAGTATATGGTGTAGATATCTTCATATTCGTAGTAATCTTCTGTTCCTTCTACGCGCTCACTAATTACTTGATGCTCTACATCTTCTTTTTGGAATGGGGGACCGTATGCAGATTTCACACCTTCTATATCTCCTGAAGAAAGATAACTGCGTTGTGCTCCAAAGTATAATCCATTTTTAGTTGTCATAGTTGGCTCACCATTGGCGGAAAAAGCAGATGAAGGATACAACATTACAGAATTAAAATCAAAATTACCAACATCTCGAATTGCTCCTTGGGGATATATTTTGAATTGTGAAACGTAGTTTTGATCGATATTGGCCCAATTAATATTTATATAATTGTCTCTATCATTTCTGCATTGCTCGTGGATAAGACCAATAGCATGCCCGATTTCATGTATTACTGTGCCTATAGTAGAGCCATCTTTCGATATACTAATTTTTTGTTTTCCTCCTTTCTTACCTATAGAATTAGAATAATTTCCTCCGTTGTCATCGTGAAAGAACTCGATATAATCACCATTTCCAGTCCCTTCTCTAAATGTTAAACTTGTTTTATTCGTCCATTCTTCTATGGCATCTAATACATTTTGTTTGTGTGTAAAACCTGTAGCAAAAGTGTAATAAACAATATGATTTTGCCAATATTGAATAGATTTAGTTGAGATGCCAGACCTTGTTTCAAGTTTATCAAAATATTTCACTACTGTCCAAAGAAATTTTCCCATAAGGTCAACTGACCATCATCGGAGTCATTCTGAGGACGTTTGGGCTTAACAAATAGCTCACCTAAAGGTTTCCTTTCAAAGAGGACTTTACCAATGGCAGCAGATAATATATAAAGATTTTGATCAATATGATATACCTTCTTAGCTATGGCAAGCAGCAGATAATCGCATATGGCAATCCAAATCTGCGAGAATACAGCATTCTGGCTCGTTCCATAGAACGACTTGATATGCAGTCGTTGTTTGATCCATTTAAAGAAACATTCCACTTGCCAGCGCTCTCTATAGAGTTCCGCTATAGTCAGGTAGGAATGAGTGAAATCGTTGCTCAGAAATCTATAAATGTTGCCGGTAGCATAATCCTCATAAATAACCATGCGGAGTGCGTCTGGATACCATTGTGAGGTTTTCTGTCCAGTAAGCCTAATAATGGCATCACTCACAACACCAGTCCGCTTGTCTACGGGACGTTCCTCCAGCACTTCATATTTCATGTTATCCTTGGCTCTTGTTACAAAGAACGCTTGCTGACGATGAAAGTGATTAAACAGCTGCTTGAAGTCGACGTAGCCTTTGTCCATGAGATAATAGCTTCCAGGCTCTACAGGAATCAAACTCATTGTCTTAGAGTCATGAACTGCAGCTTCTGTAAGATAGATGAATGTCGGTATGGAACCACGCAGATCCAACAACGTATGCATCTTCACACCGCCTTTGTCATGATGCAGACGAGCCCATGGACAAAGCTGAAGGCACAACTTGATAGTGCTGCTATCAAAGGCGTACACGATACCATCCACGTCAAGACGGGAAGGTTCATCTTGGTACAGCTCTCTTGCCCAAGCAATCAGTATCTGACCGAAATCATGGTATATACGCCAATCCTTGGTCTCATTGATATGGGCCAAAGTGGAACGTTGGATATACTTTATTCCGCTCGAATAGAGTTTGGAAGAGAGTGCAACCAGCGTTGCATCAATGCTGCGGAGACTAACTTGGTCAGTGAACTGCGCAAAGCTCATCACCATAAACTGGTCTCTGCATTTGAACTCGATGGCATGTCTATTGCCATTGTATCTCTTTACGCACTTGTCGAATTCATATCTTGGTATGAGCGACATGATTTGAGCGAATACGGTCTTTCCTTGATTCATGATTTCAGTCTCTTGCAATACAATTTGCAAAAGTACAAAATCAAATCTCGAAAAAAATCAAATTCGTATAACTCATTGAATATAATCAATTTAAATCATGTCCGAGATTTTTTCTTTGGACAGCAGTGAAAATATTTATGTACTTGTTCGCTATTCAAAATAACATCTCCTTGGTAAATGTAAAGAGAATCAACTTTCTCTAGCTTTATTCCACATGGTAGGGTTATTACTTCCCTCATTTTGTTTGGAAATGCAACTTCGTAGTGATTCCCGATTAAGGATATGTCAGTTGTAAAAAGAGGTACTTCCGAATTTTTCTTTTCTTTTGATATAATAGAAAGAAGATAACAATTATATGATGGTTGGTCAGGACCAGGGTTCTCGTTCTTGTAAAACCTTACTTTTATAACATATTCATATCCACTTTCGTAATTGAAATTATAGATACCTTGATGCATTAGTCTCCAATTATTTTCTTTACTTGTTTTTACCCAATAAGCAATGCCTTCCGTTGTCTTAACGTTTTCGGATGCAACAACTAAGGTTTCATCATACGAATTTTCTTTATCAGAACATGAGATGTAGAAAATAACGGTTATTGCTAGTAACATCGCGAAAAGAAAATTTAAATTTTTCATAAGCTTATGTTTTGATTTATGGACAAAAGTATAAATTCTCTTTGATATATTTGATTTTTTTAATTTTTAAAAAAGGTTTCTTAACATTAATTATGCAACGTGGCGCCCGGGTGAATTGGCAAGAGCAACCAAAAATGCATATCTTTATGAAACATTCATTATATTTATTAACCTGAGTTCGGGATAAGATCATGTAATAAAGTCTATGGCGCAACAAGACACGATACCTCATCCCTCCACAAGTGTGAATGGCAATCTATAGGTTGTAAGGAGTGAAAAGATTCCTTTATTGTATAACAGTAAGCTGCCCATCAACGTGCTCGATGCAATAATCGATGTTGATGGACGGCTTCTTCTCATAGAAGCTGTATGCAGCCAAAACAGACAGAACATTCATTGCAAAATTAAACACGCTGCGATGTCTTGAATGTACGAGTTGTGCAACATTTTTCAGCTCGTCGTTGATGGTTTCTATAACCGAACGCTTACGGAGAAGAATCTTGTCATAAAGCGGCATGAGTTTGTTCTTCATGTTGCATTTCAGCCCTGTTACAAGTTCAATTCCGTCGTTGAACAGTCTCTCGAACAACCCTTGTGAAATGTAACCCTTGTCTGCGAACAATTTTCCGAACACATTGTCGCTCAGCCTGTTGAATACTTCTGGATTTCTATCATCTACATTTGCCTTTGTAAGCATGAAGTTCAAAAGTTCGCCCCCTTTCATTGCATATTAGATGAAGTTTGAAGCCAAAATACCACCCCATAGTACTCTTGACAATCTCTGCATATCCCTTGAATACCTTGTTTCTCTTTATGCGCTTGTTGTGGCATACGGGGACACAAGTGCTGTCGATAAAACTTATGCCGGTACACCTGCCGAAACAGAATAGCTGGATGAACAACATCATCTCGACAGCCACTCTGGGTTCCAGTTCTATGAAACGATTATAGGAGAGCTGGTTGGGGAATAAGTCTTGCAAGTGATTCTTTACATAGAACAGATAGTAATACTTGAAATTACGGAATGTGTTGAAGTGGAAATAGATGAGGATGGTAAGCGTATCCGCCGCAAGTTGGTGGTCGATGGGTGGTCGAACTTTCAGACATCGACCACCACCTAAAGTGCTATATGATAGCGTGATGCACACTTCGGTGGTCGAGTGGTCGAAATTTTCTTGAAAACTAAAATAACTATATGCGTTACGCGGTGCTGTCCATTCACCTACGACTTTATTCGAATTCTGTCATTATATTACATGCATGACCATGGATTATTATATTTCTAATGACCGATTTGTGACTAATAAATATAAGGTACGCACGCATGAGTATAGCCCATGCGCACGATTCATTTGCCTGATAAGCATACTATATCATACTGTAAACTAAAGCATTAAAACTGATTTGACAGCGATAAATATTTGCCATAAAACACTTTGCTACTACCTAATTATTATCAAACGAATGTTTTTCAGGATTATAGGGAAGTATTGATAAAAGGATTATCAAACATTGAAAACGAGTGCAGTGAACTATGATTGGAAGAAAGAAGCAATGGTAATATTGCTCTTTTCCTCGTTATACAGGCAGGTATCGGTTGTATCGTAATATTCTTTGTATGCACTCTCTATGGCTGCCATGATGCGGATTTCAGCATAGTTTTCCCACATTCTGAATTCCACATCTTCCTCATATCCACGAGCAAAAACCTTGAGCTTGTCGATGTCGAACGCATCGGTTGCCACTCCTGCCATCTCCCTTTCTGCATCCAAGGCGTTGCACTCTTGCTCTACATGTGCCGGTATCAACATGCAAGGTTTACCCATATACAATGCTTCGCAAACGCTCTCAAAACCTGCTGTGGTGGCATATGCCTTGCAGCCTGCCATATATTTTAGAAACTTCACATCGTTGATGCGATGGAAAGTGAGTGTTTCATCTACCTGAAGTTCTTCGGGTGCATCGGCTTTATCCCAGAAAAAATGGAGTTGTGTGTGCGGATGTTTCTGATGCCAAGCCTTTACATCTTCGGCATATCCGGCATTGAGCATATATCCCACGATATAGTTTCCATGGTGACGGATTGTGGTTTTCACCTTCTGACGAAGCAATGGAGGCACTACTTTTATACCATTTGCTGCATCGCCGCCATAGTCACGAATGGACAAAGCCAGTTTTTTAGTGGCTCTCAGACAGGTGATGCGGGTGAATACTCTCAGTAGAAATTCTGGCAAAGGATACTTTCCTGGCATTTGGAAAGAAGGGTGCAAAAATAGATACTGATGGCCTATACACACCTCAGGAATGCCAAAATGGAACAGTGAATATGTGATGCCGCACAACACTTCATAGAAATTGATGATGATGTCTGCCCCACTCTCTTGAATATTCTTGCGTATGAAATTGATGCTTGAAATATATGAAGGCACCAAAAGACTATTATATGCCATGGAGTGCAATAGGCAGAATCTCTTATTGTCCTTAGATGGGAGGAAGTTGGGACTATCAAACAACTCAGTTGGACAGTTTATCTGATTGAGGAAAAACTCAGGTATTTTTCTGTTTTTACTCTTTCCTATCAATACTTTCACTATCTCGTGGCCCTCATGCAGCAATATCTGTCTGAGTGCCAATGCCTGGGTAAGATGGCCTCTTCCCTCTCCTTGAACTACAAAAATTACTTTCATCTTCTTACGTCTATTTACATCTTTTCATCAATATATCTTTTAACTGAAAGTTGTATCGATAAAGCTTATCTAACACTTTTTGGGTGCAAAGATATGAGATGTATGTTTCAAAGATGTGATAGAAGTATGAATATGAAGTTAAAAATCAGTTGATTACCGATGTTATCCACAAAGTTATCAACCTATAAGTATCTATACCCGTTAACACCTGTATATTGGTTTAGAAACAAACAGATATGGCGGAGCGATTATAGCAAACTATTCTGGTTTCAAAACGAGCGATTCTGCAAACTTATAAATAATGATGCCTGCCGTGACAGATACGTTCATGGAGTGTTTGGTGCCCAATTGAGGAATTTCCAAACAACCGTTGCTGGCATCAACAACCTCCTGATGAACACCTTTTACCTCGTTTCCTAATACCACAGCATAACGCTTCGAAGGATCAGGAATGAAATGCTGTAGCTTGGTAGAATGTTCCACTTGTTCCACCGACAACACCTCGTAACCATCGTTCTTCAAAGCATTAACAGCCTCAAATGCCGTCTTGTAGTATCGCCAATCCACAGACTCTTCTGCGCCAAGCGCCGTCTTGTGAATCTCAGTGGCTGGCGGTGTCTGACAAATGCCACAAAGATAAACAGCCTCTACCCTAAACGTATCAGCCGTACGAAATACACTACCTATATTATACATTGAGCGGACGTCGTCAAGGACAACCACTAAAGGCAGCTTTTCCGACTTCTTGTATTCCTCAATACTCAGTCGCTGCATCTCTATCGTGCGAATCTTTCTCATAGTTGGCGACAAAATTACAAATAAAAAACGATAATACAAATTATTGTGGATAACTATGTTGATAACCGTGTGGATAACGTGTTAATTATCCACTAATATCCACAACAACATTTCTGGTATATGGATATCCACAGGTTTATACAGTTGTTTTTAGCAACTTTTCCACGCAATTATGATGAAAAAAGATATAAACTTATTAAATTTGCACCAAAATACGGAATTGTGGATAAGTTATTCAGTGGTCTAAAAATCAGCACTTAACTATCAACACCTATTGTGGATAGTGTGTGACCACAAGTTGATAACGAAAAAAGCAAAATATCAATAAGAAAGTTTTGCACTTATCAACAGGCTATTATCATACACATTTCTATTTTAAAATTAAAATAAAAAATAAATAATATAATATTGTGATGTTGAAAAACGAATGGATAAAACAAGGATTCATTGATGAACCTATTGCTGACGGCACCAATCTGAAACAGGAAATAAGACGGTTGGCGAAGGAGAAGAATGCCGTGATTCTGGCACATTACTACACTCGTGGCGAAATACAAGAGGTAGCCGATTTCATTGGTGACTCGTTGGCTTTGGCGCGTAAGGCAGCCGAAACCGATGCCGACATGATAGTGATGTGTGGTGTTCACTTCATGGCTGAAACCTGTAAGATACTCTCTCCTGAGAAGAAAGTGCTTTGTCCTGATGTGACAGCAGGCTGTTCGTTGGCTGATTCATGCCGTGCAGAAGATCTCAAGAAATATAAAGAGGAGCATCCAGGTTACCAGGTCATCAGTTATGTCAATACCACTGCCGCTGTCAAGGCATTGACCGATGTGGTGGTGACCAGTGGTAATGCCAAGAAAATAGTTGATACCTTTCCTGCCGATGCAAAGTTGATATTTGGTCCAGATTATAACTTAGGATCGTATATCAATTCAGTTACGGGTCGTAACATGCTTCTATGGAATGGCGGTTGCCATGTACACGAGCGTTTCTCGGTAGCAGAAATTGCCAAACTGAAAGCCGATCATCCCCAAGCCCTGGTATTAGCACACCCCGAATGTAAGGGTCCTGTGCTTGCTGTAGCCGATGTAGTGGGTTCTACGGCAGTTCTTTTGAAGTATGCGGTAGAACACCCAGAGCAAGAATATATCGTGGCTACAGAGTCTGGAATATTGCATGAGATGCAGCGCCAGTGTCCCACCACCAAGTTCTATCCCGTACCTCCAGAGGTTAGTGAAGGTGGATTGGGTTGTTCATGCAATGAGTGCGACTATATGAAGAAGAACACTTTGGAGAAAATCTATCATACCCTTCGTCACGAATGGCCTACTGTAGAGGTGGATGAAGCCACAGCTCGCGATGCCGTGAAGCCTATTGAGCGTATGTTAGCATTGAGTTAATGCGTGGAAAAAATGGTGATAGGCGGTGTTACAGCCATGGTTCTTCGCCATTTTCTATGTGTGATAAAAAAAAGAAAATAACAATTTCTTTTGTATTCTGCTTAGTTATTCGTACCTTTGCAGGCGAATTCCAAATTCCACTGCCGCGATGGTGGAATGGTAGACACGAGGGACTTAAAATCCCTTGGCCAGTAATGGCTGTGCGGGTTCGAGTCCCGCTCGCGGCACGTTTGGATAAGACAAGCCCCGTCGATGTTTTAGTTTTGAGACAACGGCGGGGCTTGCTTTTGTAGAATGTGAAGTAGGGATTTCGCGAATGAGAATATTCGGGAGCGTGGCGCTGCAATTGCTATAGATATAAAACAGCTATTGCTATAGATATAAAAAATGAGGGCCCGATACTTCACAGCATCGAACCCTGCGCAAACTTCAAACAACCAAAAAAAGAAATAGATTTGTCGTTATTGATGTCTATTCATCAGTTTTATATTAACGGATGAACAACAATTCACGATATTTAGGCAATGGCCAGCAGGTATCATCAACAATCAGTTCGAGTTTATCAATCTGATATCTGATGGTATCCATCTTTGGTTCTATCGTGTCATGATAGGCAATAGCCTTTTCATGTTCATCGGCAATTTTGTTTGCAACCTTTCTTGCGTTGACAAGTTCTTCTACGCCTTTCTCGATAGTTGATGTGCGTTCAGCAATTTCCTCTATGATTTTAATGTTGCGTGCTGATAGTTTATCAGCTTTGTCAACAGGGAAAATGGCGCGCATATTCTGTACATTATCGAGCAATTTACTCTGGTACTGAGTAGCAACCGGTATGATATGGTTCATAGAAAGATCGCCCAGAACACGTGCTTCAATCTGTATTTTCTTGGTGTATGTTTCCCATTTCACCTCATTTCTGGCTTCCAGTTCCTTCTTACTCATCACGCCGAGTTTCTCAAACATCTCTATACTTGCCTCGTCGAGATAGCGCTCAAAGATCTTCGGGCATGATTTTTCCACGTCAAGACCACGTTTGGTAGCCTCTTCAATCCATTCGTCACTATATCCATTGCCATCGAATCGGATAGGTTTGCAGGTTTTAATATCCTCACGCAATACTTCCACAATAGCGCTGGTCTTATCTTCACCTTTTTCAATGAGAGCGTCAACGCGCTTCTTGAAATTAACCAAAGCTTCAGCAACTGCCGCATTCAGTGCTATCATGGCTGATGCACAGTTGGCTTCAGAACCAACAGCACGGAATTCAAATCTGTTACCTGTGAATGCAAAAGGCGATGTACGGTTGCGGTCTGTGTTATCGATAAGCAGTTCAGGAATCTCCGGAATATCGAGTTTCATACCTTGTTTTCCAGCCATAGTAAATAGATCGTCCTTGTCAGCGAGTTCGATATGGTCGAGCAGTTCGGTCAACTGTTTGCCCAAGAATGATGAAATGATGGCAGGGGGTGCCTCGTTTGCACCCAGACGGTGTGCATTAGTAGCACTCATGATAGAAGCTTTGATCAGTCCGTTGTGCTTATAAACACCCATAAGTGTCTCTACGATGAAGGTCACGAAGCGCAGATTAGCCTCCGGAGTCTTACCAGGAGCATGCAACAATACGCCATTGTCGGTAGATAAGCTCCAGTTGTTGTGTTTACCAGAACCGTTGATGCCATCGAAAGGTTTTTCGTGCAGCAGAGCGCGGAATCCATGTTTGCGAGCTACGCGCTTCATCAACGACATGAGCAACATATTGTGATCGACAGCGAGATTAGTCTCTTCGAATATAGGAGCTACTTCAAACTGGTTAGGTGCTACTTCATTATGTCTTGTCTTGCATGGAATTCCCAGTTCAAGAGCCTGCATTTCCAAGTCGCGCATAAATGCTGCAACACGCTCAGGAATAGATCCGAAGTAGTGATCATCCATTTGCTGGTTCTTTGCAGAATCGTGTCCCATCAGTGTACGTCCAGTGAGCAAGAGGTCTGGTCGAGCCGAGTAGAGTCCCTCATCAACGAGGAAATATTCCTGTTCCCATCCCAAGTTAGATGTGACCTTCTTGACTGTTGGGTCAAAATAATGGCACACATCAGTAGCAGCCACGTTTACTGCATGCAATGCGCGTAGCAGTGGAGCCTTATAGTCGAGTGCTTCACCGGTGTAAGAGATGAAGATGGTCGGAATACACAATGTATCATCGATGATAAACACAGGGCTTGTAGGATCCCATGCAGAGTATCCTCTTGCTTCGAAAGTAGCACGTATGCCACCTGAAGGGAATGATGATGCATCAGGTTCCTGCTGCACAAGGAGTTTTCCGGAAAACTCTTCTACCATTCCGCCTTTACCGTCATGCTCTATAAACGAGTCATGTTTCTCTGCTGTGCCCTCTGTCAAAGGCTGGAACCAGTGTGTGTAATGAGTTACGCCATTCTCTTTAGCCCACTGCATCATACCTGCAGCCACAGCGTCAGCGACTTTTCTATCGAGTCTTGCACCGTTGTCTATGACATCAATCATTTTTTCATAGACATCTTTCGGCAGGTACTTATACATTTTCTCGCGGTTGAATACCTTTTTACCGAAATACTCATACGGTCTTTCCGATGGAGCTTTTACGTCGAGTGGCTTTTTCTGAAAAGCCTCTTCCACGACCTGAAATCTTAAATTTGCCATAATCACTGTGTTTTTATTTTGTGTTTGTGTTTGTGTTATTTTGTGTCTGTGTTGTCTGTTATGTTGTTGTTATTTCAACCAATTTTCTATACGTAGCAGTGCTTCGTCGGTTTTCTCTTGTTGTCCGAAGGCAGTCAGACGAATGTATCCCTCGCCACTTGGACCGAATCCTACACCTGGTGTACATACCACATGAGCATCGTATAGCATCTGTTCGAAGAATCTCCAGCTCCCTTCTCCATTTGGTGTTTTCACCCAAAGGTATGGTGCGTTTTCACCTCCATATACTTCCAGTCCGAGTTTAGTGAGTGTCTCCTTCATTTTATGTGCATTGCGCATATAGTAGCTGATGGTTTCTTTCACCTGTTCCTTACCTTCTTGTGTATAGATAGCCTGTGCAGCTCTTTGGCTCAGATAACTTGTTCCGTTGAATTTTGTGCATTGTCTTCTGTACCAAAGGTGGTTCAGTGGAATGCGTTCACCCGTCAGTGTTGACGCTGTAATATCTTTCGGCACCACGGTATAACCACATCTTACACCGGTAAATCCAGCTGTTTTCGAATAGCTATGAAATTCTATAGCACATTTTCTAGCACCTCTTATCTCGTAAATGGAGTGTGGTATAGAGTCATCTTGAATATATGCTTCATACGCCGCATCATAGAATATGATCGCATCGTTTTTTAATGCGTAGTTTACCCACTTTTTCAATTCCTCCTTAGGAAGTACCGTACCCGTTGGGTTGTTAGGATAGCAGAGGTAAATGATATCCACTCTTTTGTTAGGAATCTGTGGTATAAATCCGTTTTCAGCCGTACATGGCATGTATAATACATTCGACCATCGTCCGTTTTCCACTACCCCAGCTCTTCCAATCATTACGTTGGAGTCGATATATACAGGATAGATAGGATCTGTCACACCGATGCTGTTGTCCCATCTCACCAGTTCCTGTATGTTTCCTGTATCGCTTTTAGCACCGTCGTTGATGAATATCTCGTTGATATCGAGATGTATTCCGCGAGGCAGAAAATCGTTTTTCAGGATGGCTTCACGCAGGAAGTCGTAGCCTTGTTCCGGTCCGTAGCCTCTAAACGTGGCTTGTATAGCCATTTCATCAGCTGCGTGGTGTATGGCTTCCACTACTGCTGGACACAGTGGTTGAGTAACATCACCGATGCCGAGCGATATGATGTCGGTCTTTGGGTGCATCGTCTTGAAGGCATTCACCTTTTTGGCGATGTCAGCGAACAAGTAGTTGTTCGGCAATTTGAGAAAGTGTTCGTTTACTAATGCCATATCTTTGGTTGTTTTAAAAGTTGTCGTTTGTATTCAATTGGTTGGCGGTTCTCCGTCTGGAAGTTCTATTTCTCCTTCGAAAACAAATTCCGCCGGCCCTGTCATATATATATGGTTGTTGGTTTCGTCCCATTTGATAGTGACGTTGCCCCCGTCCATTTCAATGACCGACTCTCTTCCTTTTCTTCCAGTGAGTGCTACTGCAACCGCCGTAGCACATGCCCCTGTTCCGCACGCCATGGTAATTCCGCTTCCGCGTTCCCATACTCTCATTCTGATATGTCCGTTATCCATGACTTGTGCAAATTCTATATTGCATCTTTCAGGAAAAGCCTCATGATGTTCCAGTATATTTCCTATTCGTGCAATGTCTATTTGATTCAGTTTTTCTGTGAAGATGACGAAGTGTGGATTGCCCATCGACACGAATGTTCCGGGCCAATCCTTTCCGTCTGCTGTTAAGGTGATTAGTTGTTCCGACCGATTGTCTGAACCTATAAACTGCCTTGTGTTGTACAGTTTAGGTTCTGACATATCCACTGTGACACTGCACACTCTCTCATGGGCAACGTTCAGATGTAATGTCTTAATGCCCGATTTTGTCAACAGTCGGATATCGGTCTTATGGGTTATCCCTTTTTCGTAGAGGTATTTACCAATACATCTTGATGCGTTTCCACACATCATCGCCTCGCTTCCATCAGCGTTGAATATTCTCATGGAATAGTCGGCTTCAGGCATATCCACCTCACCGATGAGCACCAGTCCATCGCTTCCGATGCCTGTATGAGGCTTGCTCCATACTCTGGCAGCCTCTTCAGGGTTGGCTATATTATATAATAAGGTATTGACGTAAATATAGTCATTACCAGCCCCCTGCATCTTTGTGAAATGAACTTTAGCTTTCATCATGCTAATCTTTTTGCCTTTTTTAATTGCTTAATGTCTTATTTCTGGTGCAAAGATACGTCGATTTGATAGTATTTGCAAGTTTATTGCAAGTTTATTTGATAACTTTTTGTGTTATTTTGTTAATTTGAAAGCAAATAGGCTATATTGCTTTCAAATTGTAAGTAACTACAATAAAAACTATAATAAATGCAAACAAAACTAATATTTTATTTTCTTATTGCTATAAATATTATTGTTTTACTTACTTTTTGCACTAATTTTGCACCAGAAACGATACAGTTTGTTATCAATACGACATATTAATATAATTAGTAACATAAAAGGTTAAAGTTATGAAAAAGATTGAAGCAATCATCCGCAAAACAAAGTTTGAGGAGGTGAAGAGTGCTTTGCTCTCTTCCGACATCGACTGGTTTGAGTACCACGACGTACACGGAATAGGTCAGAGCAGACAGGAGCGCATTTATCGTGGTGTTCAGTATAACACCGATGTGATAGAGCGTGTAGCGCTAACCATCGTATGTCGTGAAATGTTTGTCGAACCAACCATCAAAGTCATATTAAATGTAGCCCATACCGGAGAGATTGGTGATGGTCGTATCTTCCTCAGTGAGGTTATCGACACCTATTCTATCCGTACCGGTGAGAACGGCGACACGGTTTTGCGCGATAAGAAATAGTCTGGTTGCGTAATATTGAAATACAACAAGAGAAACGGATAACACAATAACACAAACACAAAATTTAGAAGATTATGAATGAAGTAGGAATTTCTCTCGATACCGTATGGATGTTGTTAGCTGCCATGCTCGTATTTTGGATGCAACCCGGTTTTGCGCTGTGTGAAGCAGGTTTCACCCGCAGTAAGAACACTGCCAATATTCTGTTTAAGAACTTTGTCGATTTCATGCTTGGTTCGGTATTGTTCTTTTTCGTAGGTTTTGGCTTTATGTTTGGCTCCGATGGTGCTGGTTTCATCGGTGCTCCCAACTGGGGCGACCTTTCTTTTTATAAGAGTGATCTGCCTGTAGAGGGTTTCTTGATGTTTGAAACAGTCTTTTGTGCCACTTCCGCCACTATTGTCAGCGGTGCTATGGCAGAGCGCACAAAGTTCTCTATGTATATAGTCTATAGCTTTTTCATCTCTCTGATTATTTATCCTGTGGAAGGCCATTGGACTTGGGGAGGTGGATGGTTGTGCAACGACGCAGCCGAAAGCTTTATGATGACCACTTTCGGACATGTGTTCCATGATTTTGCAGGTTCAGCCATTGTTCATAGTGTAGGTGGTGTGCTGGCATTGATTGGTGCTATTGCCCTCGGTCCCCGTCGCGGCAAGTATGATGCAAACGGCAAGAGCCGTGCCATTCCTGGTCATTCACTCATCATGGCAGCCCTCGGTGTATTCATCTTGTGGATGGGTTGGTTTGGTTTCAACCCCGGTTCTCAGTTGGCAGCAACGGGTGAAGTAAACCGCATCGCTATCTCTCACGTCTTCCTGACCACCAATCTTGCAGCCGCTTGTGGTGGTATTGCCACGATGTTTGTTACTTGGATGAAGTATGGTAAACCTTCATTCTCACTGACCCTCAACGGTGTATTGGCAGGATTGGTAGGTATTACCGCTGGTTGCGATGCTGTTGATGCTTGGGGCGCCATTATCATCGGTTTGGTTTGTGGTACAGTTCTTGTATATGCTATTGAGTTCATCGACCGGAAACTTCACATTGACGACCCTGTAGGTGCTTCTTCTGTACACGGTGTATGTGGTATATTGGGAACATTGATGACCGGTCTGTTCTCTGTCAGCGAAGGACTTTTCTACGGTCATGGCTGGGGATTCCTCGGTGCCGAAGCCTTCGGTATACTGATGATCGACCTTTGGGCAGCAGTCACTGGTGTTATTCTGTTCTACTCTATCAAGAAAATTCACGGTCTGCGTGTTAGTGCCCGTATTGAAGATGAAGGTCTTGACATCTACGAACACGGTGAGACTTGCTACAACTGATCCTCTTTCTTGAGAGACCACAACAATAGTATTAATCAATAAAAAACATGAAGACGATGAAAAAGAATGTATTGCTTATATCGGTAGGACTGCTTTTTGCAGTCGCTACCGCCCATGCACAGGACAAAGTAGAAACCACTTTATCTGCCGATGTAGTAAACCATTATATCTGGCGTGGTACTGATTGCGGCAATGTAAGTATTCAGCCCACTTTGGGTGTTGCCTACAAAGGACTGAGTCTCTCGGCCTGGGGAAGTGTCGGACTCGATAAAGACGACAACAAAGAACTTGACCTTACTGCCAGTTACAGTGTAGGTGGATTCTCTATCGGTGTCACCGATTATTGGTTTAATACCCCCGAAAAGCGTTATTTCTACTATAACGCCCATGGCACAAGCCATATTTTTGAAGGATATGTGAGCTACGATTTCGGTCCTGTTTCAGCAGCTTGGTACACCAATTTTGCAGGCAACGACGGTGTCAACAAAGACGGTGACCGTGCCTATTCATCTTATTTCGAAGTCAACGCTCCGTTTAAGTTGGGCGGTGTAGATTGGACAGCCACAGCCGGTGCTGTGCCTTTTGCCACCACCACTTACAACACTTCTGGTTTTGCGGTTACCAATCTTGCCCTCAAAGCCTCTAAAGACATTCAGATCACCGACCACTTCACCCTGCCTATCTTCGGTCAGGTGGTGGCCAATCCCAGTGATCAGAAAGCCTATTTCGTGTTTGGATTCACCCTGCAGCCCTAAGTGGCTGCAGGCTAATCCAGCCACTCCCCTATCCTAATCTCAACGCAAACATAAAAACAACAATATCATCATGTGTGGAATAGTAGCCATCTTCCATGTGGAAGAACAAACGCAAGCCCTTCGCGACAAGGCCTTGCGCATGAGTCAGAAAATACGTCATCGTGGTCCAGACTGGAGCGGTATCTATTGTGGAGGCCATGCCATTCTCGCCCACGAACGTTTGTCTATCGTCGATCCTGAGTCAGGTCAGCAACCTCTTTATAGTCCCGATCGCCGCCAAGTGCTTGCCGTCAATGGCGAGATCTATAACCATAAGGACCTTCGCGAGCGCTATAAGGATCAATACCAATTTCAAACCGGTTCCGATTGCGAGGTTATTTTAGCCTTATATCGCGACCGTGGCATCGATTTCCTTGAAGAATTGAATGGAATATTTGCTTTCGCGCTCTACGACGAGACGCGCGATGAGTTTCTCATCGCCCGCGATCCGATAGGTGTCATCCCTCTTTATATCGGCTATGATGCCGATGGCAAGGTCTATGTAGCCTCTGAATTGAAGGCGCTCGAAGGTCAGTGCGACCGCTACGAACCATTCCTGCCAGGCCATTACTACTGGAGTGGCGAGGGAAAGATGCATCGGTATTACCATCGTGATTGGATGGATTACGACCAAGTGAAGGACAATAAAGCCAGTGTGACTGCTATCCATGACGGTCTTGAAGCCGCTGTACGCCGCCAACTGATGAGCGATGTACCCTACGGCGTGTTGCTCAGCGGTGGTCTCGATAGCAGTATTATCTCAGCCGTAGCCGAGAAATATGCCGACATGCGTATTGAAGACGACAGTAAGACCAAAGCCTATTGGCCCCGTCTTCATAGTTTTGCCGTTGGATTGAAGGGAGCGCCCGACCTTGCCAAAGCCCGTTTGGTGGCCGACCACATAGGCACAGTCCACCACGAAATCAACTATACTATTCAAGAAGGTCTTGATGCCATCCGCGATGTCATCTATTTCATCGAGACGTATGATGTCACTACTGTGCGTGCCTCTACTCCGATGTATCTCCTTGCCCGTGTCATCAAGTCGATGGGCATTAAGATGGTGCTCTCTGGCGAAGGAGCCGACGAGATCTTTGGCGGTTATCTCTATTTCCACAAAGCGCCCGATGCGCGTGCTTTCCATGAAGAAACGGTGCGTAAACTCTCTAAACTTTATCTCTACGACTGCCTCCGTGCCAACAAGAGTCTTGCTGCATGGGGAGTAGAAGGTCGAGTGCCATTCCTCGACAAAGAGTTTCTCGACATCGCTATGCGTACCAATCCTGAGGCAAAACTCTGTCCCGGCATGATGATGGAGAAGAAGATTTTGCGTCAAGCCTTTGCAGATATGTTGCCCGATGAAGTGGCATGGCGCCAGAAGGAGCAGTTCTCCGATGGTGTGGGCTACTCGTGGATCGACACGCTGAAAGCCGTTACTGCAGCCGCTGTGACCGACGAACAGATGGCACATGCCGCCGAGCGCTTCCCCATCAATACGCCACAGAATAAGGAAGAGTACTACTACCGTAGCATTTTTGCTGAGCATTTCCCCTCCGATAGTGCAGCTCGCAGTGTTCCAAGTGTGCCAAGTGTGGCATGCAGCACTGCCGAAGCATTGGCATGGGACCGTTCGTTCCAACATCTGAACGACCCCAGTGGTCGTGCTGTGAAGGGTGTTCACGAACAGGCATATTAAGTCTGTGTTTTCTCCAGCCGATGTTTTTTATGCTGGCAACAATGTCAGGTAGTAGTACTTTCTATAGTTTTTCAACTCCAAACAGTTGATATCCCCTACTCTTTTCAGTCTCCGACACGCTGTTTGTCGGAGACTGTTTTTCTTTCATTCCGCATCACTTCTCAGCCGTAGCTGACAGTTGTTTCAGCAGACAGTAGGTTTTGTATGGTCCTGATACCCTGTTTTTCAGTGGTTTTTTGATGTGGCGTAACCTATTGGTATATAGAAGATTAAATACCTATAAGCGTCATGTGGTTCAGCAAACTCAATGAATTTGCTGACCAATTTCAATGAATTTGCTGAGTAAATTCAATGAATTTACTGACCAATTTCAATGAATTTGCTGAGGAAACTCAATGAAATTGCTGACCAAACTCATTGAAATTGCATAGTCATCAACGTCACTCAGCATCATCGAGAACGTCATTCAGCATGGCTGCAAACGTCATGTAGTTCAGCAAAACAAATTGATTTGCCGAGGAAAGTAAATTGTTTTGCCGAGGAAAGTAAATTGATTTGCTGAGGAAAACAAATTGATTTGCTGAGGAAAGTATGTCGCAAAGTGTTGAAACGTACATTATATCAGTACGTTTTGCTTATTGCATAGTAGTGGCAACAAAGGTCTTTTGTCCTACTGTGGTTTATTGTCATTTGCCAAAGAACGGCACTTCGTCCTGCCAATACAAGTGGGTATAGCTTGCCACCACATTGCCTTCGATGATAAACGGCGAAGGCGTTTGCATATTGCGAGCGTTGAACACATCGGCGCCGGAGTGGGGCAGTGGCGGCAAAAACTGGGAGTAATGAAACTCATGACCGCGGTATTCCTTCTTTCCAACTATCACGCGGCGATAGCCTAAAGATAGTTTTCGGTCGCTCTTTCGGCTGCCAATAGAGTAGGGCAGTACGCCACACATCTCATAAGTACCTTCGTCGCTGACGATATCCTTGCAGAGATACATCATGCCGCCACACTCCGCCAGTATCTTTCCGCCACTGATGGCATAGCGGCGTATGCTCGCTCTGGTTTGTTGGGCGCGTTGCAATGTCTCTAAATGCTGTTCGGGATAGCCTCCCGGCAGATAGAGTAGGGTGGTGTCCGCCGGTATCGGTTGGTTGTCTTCGGGATTGAAAAAGGTAACCCTGCCCAAGCGTTGCAGTAAATCGATATGGTGCTGATAGACAAACGAAAACGAATCGTCGTTGCGCGCCACTACGATGTGGCAGTCTGATAGTGGTCTATCGGTGTGATGGTCGATAGTTTCCTGCGGTCTCTCGCTACTTGTCAGTAGCAACAACCGGTCTATATCCACATGCTGTTCCACAAGGTCAGCCATCTCGTCCATATCCGTGGTACGACTAAAGTCCAGTCCCAGATAGCGCGACGAAGCCTCCACTTGTCGTTGGCGCGGTACACATCCCAAACACACCAACCCTGCATCTTCTGTCGCCTCACGCAGCATGAGGCCGTGGCGTGGACTTCCCACCTTATTGAATATAACACCCTTGACATGGACATCGGCATCGAAACGCGCCAAACCCTGTAGCAGTGGTGCCACCGAATAGCCCGTATGGCTGGCATCCACCACCAGTATTACCGGCAAATGGAGTGTGGCTGCCACATGTGCCGCACTGCCTTGCTGGCGCTGAAAGCCATCGAAAAGTCCCATCATGCCCTCCACCACACATATATCGGCACCGCGCGAAGCCTCAGAGTAGATAGCCTTCACGTGCGAATCTGTCGCCATGAAGAGGTCAAGGTTGTACGACGATCGGTGGCACGCCATACCGTGATATTTCGTATCGATATAGTCGGGACCGCACTTAAACGGTTGCACCACCCTGCCGCGACGCACCAGCGCCGCCATCATACCAATGGAAATGGTGGTCTTGCCCGACCCAGATGCCGGTGCCGCTATTAGAAATTGGGCGAAAGTATGCTTCATGGGTGCGAAATTACAAAAAAGGAGGATAATAATCCGATTTTTCTATGATTTTTTTGCCATATAACATAAAATGACTACATTTGCACCCGGAAAGAAAAGGCAATCAACGGCAGATGCCGTATGATGCAAGGGAATCCGGTGAAAGACCGGAGCTGTACCTGCAGCTGTAATCCCCCTTTGAAGCAAGTTTGTCAGTATAACGCCACTGAGGCAACTCGGGAAGGTATGACAGACTGGGGAGAGCCAGAAGACCTGCCTTATATGTTCTATCTCAGGCAAACGCCCAGACAAGACATTGCGCCCTCAGGATTAAGGGTAGGCAATTTCCTATTTTATTATAGAATGAATAATAAAGGTATTATGACTTGCAGAAACATTGCGGGTCTGCTACTTGCTATAGTAGTGTGTCCGCCGGTTTTAGCACAGAAAACCATTGAGAGCAAGGAGTCGCTGCAAGAGGTTGTGGTGACAGGAACTGGTACGCGCCACTTGTTGAAAGATGCTCCGGTACAGACCGAAGTCATCAATCGGCAGGTGCTGAAAACCTTTGCCGGACGCAGCATCGAAGACATACTCTCCCAGTTGTCAGCATCGTTCGACTTCGAACAGGGCGACATGGGGTCGCAAATGCAGATGAACGGACTGGGCAATTCCTATATCCTAATACTCATCGACGGTAAGCGCCTGCATGGTGATGTAGGTGGACAAAACGACCTCGGACTTATCGATCCCAACAATATTGAGCGCATCGAGATTGTCAAGGGTGCCTCGTCGGCACTCTATGGAAGCGATGCCATAGCCGGAGTCATCAATATTATCACCCGTAAGCATAATGAAGGCGTGATGCTTGAAAACAAGACACGCTACGGATCGCATAACGATGTGAGACAGCACAACGGCATTGCCCTGCGCTTTGGACAATGGAAATCATACACCAACTTTCAACTTCAGCACAACGACGGATGGCAGAATACCGCCACCGAACATACACCAAGTTCGGCAACACCCGTCACCGACTCGAAAAGCAAAACAGCAAACGAGTTTACCAATTGGCAGATAGCAGAGCGGTTGGCATGGAATCCCACCAAACAAATAGAACTCTATGCCGAAGGATCATGGTATCAGAAGGGTATATATCGCAAGAGCGGCAAATATCCCAAATATGATGTCTATAACTACGACCTAAAGTATAAGAACGCTTCAGCCGTTGCCGGCATGCAATGGACCACTAATCGCGGCGACCTCGTCACGGCAGATGTCAGTTGGAACAAACATGCCTATTACCACGCTTTCACCTCGACAACACTGGCAGAAGGCTTCGATGAAGATGGTAACTTCATTCTCGACTACCCCTATTTCGCCGGACAAAAACTGCTGATGAGCAATCAGGAGCGCACCATGTTTAATCTAAAAGGTGTGTTTGCACTCACCCCAACCAACAAACTCAGCGCCGGTATTGAGGCACGCTACGATTATCTCAAAGCTCCTGCAAGCATCAAAGGACGCACCGCCGACGATAATACCGAGGCCATCTATGTGCAAGACGAACTCCAACTGCTGCACATCCTCCAGGTGACAGCCGGACTCCGACTCAACCGCAACGAGAGTTTCGGATGGAAACTCACCCCAAAACTCTCTACCATGCTTAAACTTGGCGACTTCAGACTTAGAGCATCGTGGAGCCAGGGATTTAAGACGCCCACCATCAAAGAGCTCAATTACCAGTATGCACGCGACATGAGCGGCATCATTCTGTTTTTGGGAAATCCCGACCTGAAGGCGCAAACCAGCAATTACTTCTCGCTAAACGGCGAATATACCATAGGTCATTTCAACGTATCTGTTACGGGTTATTATAATAAGGTGGATGATATGATAGCCTTGGTAACCATACCCAAGAGCGAAGCACCAGACGTTTACCGCCAACAGTATGGTGAGATGCTCAGTAAAGTGCGTCGCTATCACAACATGGAAGATGCCAAAACCTATGGTGTGGATGTCAATCTGCGATACACCACAGACCATCTGAGCATCGGGGCAGGGTATAGTTACCTCGATACCAAAGCCAATATCTACGACACCACACACGACAGAATGGTCAATGTTACCATCGATGGCATGGCACACCATAAAGCCAACGTCTTCGCTACATGGAACCATCAGTTTGCCACCAACTATCAAATGGGTGTCGGCATCTATGGCAAGATGTCAACCAAACGCTACTATCAGACCAACGGCAACGGTAAGGGATACCAGATATGGCGTCTCAGCACCACCCACGACCTTGGAAAAAGCAAACACATGACCTACCGTATAGAGGCTGGAGTGGATAATATCTTCAACTATGTGGATAGAACTCCACACGGATTGCACCTCGGTACCAATACATCGGGTACTACGCTTTTCGCCTCGCTGACAGTCAGATTTGCGAAAGGAAAGAAGATTAGAAACATTTTTAATAACCAACATTATAACAAACAAAAAGACAATGAAGAAGATTAAATTTCTCATGATGGCAGCCGTAGCATTGCTGACTGCCTCAACATTCGTTGCTTGTAGTGACGATGACGATGATTCTAAGGGCGGACAAGTGTCTAACATGGAGCGTTACCAGCAGGAAGTAGATGCTACCGTTAAGTCACAGAAGAAAAACGACAAGGCCATTCTCGTCGTTGCATTCGGTTCTACATGGCAGCAGGCATACGATGCTTTCGACCTTACCGTAGAGGAATATAAGAAAGAATTCCCTGGTTACGACGTGTTCCTGTCGTTCTCTTCAGCTATCTGCATCAACCGTGCTATGGCTGGCGAACACGTAAAGCCCCGCAACTTCTATGAGCCAAAATACTGGTTGGAGGCTTTCGGACGCGTACAGTATAAGGAAATCATCGTTCAGTCTATGCAGGTGATTCCCGGAGAAGAATACACACGTGTCATCAACGCTATGAAAGACTTCGCTAACAACTCTAACGGCGACCTCAACGACAAGTATCTGAGCACCGTGACCCTTAAACTGGGTTATCCTCTGATGGCTGAATATCCTTCAGACGTGAATAAGTTGGCCAAGGCACTCAACGACAATTTCGGTTCTTATACACAGAAAGGTGCCATGTTGTTCATGGGTCACGGTAACCCCGACACCTACGATACCTACAAAGCCAACGTTCGCTACACCCAGTTGGAAACAGCCCTGAAGGCTTACAACTCTAACTACTATGTAGGAACCGTTGATATGAAGGAGAACTTCAAAACTCACGTTCACCAGCGCATGGCCAACGATGGCATCACCAACGGTAAGGTATATTGCGCTCCGCTGATGTCTATCGCCGGTGACCACGCCCACAACGATATGGCTGGCGACGACGATGCTTGGAACAATGGATTTGAGACCAACGACGAAGGTGAGGTTGAAGACACCAGTTGGAAGATGTATTTCAAGCACATGGGATACACCATCGAGGACGATAGCTATACCGACGACAAGGGAATTGTAAAGGGTCTGCTTGAGTTTGCCAAT
>SAMEA104315432__coassemble_374_pt1 | contig 22972 bp, 22 predicted proteins | sample SAMEA104315432__metabat2_low_PE_029 | metagenome-assembled genome bin SAMEA104315432 (sample SAMEA104315432) | gut metagenome | biome: Monkey gut; feature: monkey-associated habitat; material: faeces | place: China | collected 2013 | reverse complement strand
CCCGCCGATTTAAGCATCGTAGAGAGGCTTGGCGGGTTCTTGTGGTGCAAAGGTAAGACATGTATTTGGATTGTGCAAGGCTTTTGGAAGAAATGTGCGGAATTGGAGGTGATTTTTAACAGTTGTTGGGTGTTGGAAATACAAAATGAGGTATCTGCAAACCAAAGAGGGTCATCTACAAACCATATTGGGCGGTTCTGAGGATTGGATGTAATTTCGGGAATCATCGGGGACAGGTACTTGAACCATCTATATACAATTGAGAAATGGCACGTACAGCAAGAAAGCATTCAGATAGCGGAGTCTATCACGTTATATTGAGAGGGGTTAAAAGAATCATCGGGGACAGGTTCATCGACCCTAAAGAGTGAACCAATGTACCTGTCCCCAAGACCCTTGCCATGCGCTATTGCTGAAGTTTCAATCCACTGCAACCAAGCGCACCGGGCGCACCGAACAACCGTTTTGGCGATTGTTATAGTCATTATGAGTTACATTTCCGTCTGTGCATTTCAGGCGATACGCGCGTTCGCTCGAGCGGGCTGTGGCTGACAAGTAGTAGCCTATAGAGCCGACTTCCATGAACTCAGTCCTAGAGACGTAGCCAGCTGCAGGCAAGAAGAGCAACTGACCAGATCCGTCATTCCTGACTATAGAAATTCCGTTGATTCTTCCATCCCTTTGGTCAAAGGTCCATTTTCCCTCGGGTCCCCAATAGACCTGACGATGATTGGCATATTCCAAAGCCATCCAAATCTCTTTTGTTGGTATCTGCCAGTCACCTTTAAGTATCTGACGAGCGGCATCGTCTGCTGCTTCAAGGTTTTTTCCATCTTCCGCGTATTTGGTACCTTTGTAATATGGGGCATTGGCTGTCGTGTATCCTTTTTCTTTGCCATTTTTCCAAATTTTATTAGTAAAATTCGCATCTTCATAACCTTTTCCATCATAAGTATAAGAAGTTAACCAAGGCTCAGTAGCTCCCCAAGCAAAATAATCACCATAATCATATTCATTTGTGGCAAGACCATTGGCTGTTAGGTTGGATTTGGCGAATATTAACCTATAGTTTTTTCCATTAATTTGAAACACTCCCATATCAAGCTCTTGACTTTTATCTACTATGCCACGCGAATTATATGTCCATTCCCCCAATTTTTTATCTGTTGTATCAAATATGCCTGTTGTCTCAAATTTGCCGATGTGTTTAAACTTACTACGATTAAACGTATTGCTTTTGGTGCTTGTTCGAGTGTAAACACAATATTCATCAGAGGCATGGAAACTAATGCTGAAACCTTTTGTCAAGGTTATAGGAGGAACTACAATAAAATACTGACCTTTTTTAAGATATTCTCCTTTAGCAGGTTTCAAAGTAATGGTCTTCGATTGGTTTGACGTAAAAGAGATTGAAGGAGCGCCATTGTTATAAGTTAATGTTCCTGTACCTGCAATATCTTCATTTGCAGTCAGCACTATCTTCTTGCAAGGAAACTCTATCTGTAACTTTATAAGACTTACGGCATTCTTGAAATCCAAATTATACTTTTTGTCTTTTGTCGATACAGCCATCATCAATGCTGCCTTTGGGTCGAAACTCCAAATAGTTGGAGTTTGTTCTGCAGGAAGAGTTATACCACTTACACTACCATCTTTTTCAAGTTTAGCTCCTTCTGTGTATGGATAAACAGCAGTGAAAGATGTTGCTTGTGACGAAGCAGTGCCAGAAAATTTTCCGTCTTCAACATCTTCTGTTAATGTAAACGTCCGGTTACCTTGACCATCAAATACACTAATCTTATCACCTGTCTGCCAATCGACACCAGTGCCAGGATTAAGAGCCGTACGAGTACCAACATTTGATTCTTGTGTGGCAGTGAAAGTCATTGGAACTAACTTGCTTTCTTCTTTGATTTCTGCCACTTCATCGTCTGACGATGAGCAACTTGCCATTGCCATCAGCATGGCAATGGACATAAAAGGTAGAATATATTTCTTCATTGTTCTAATATAATTATTATTCCCATTTAAAATCGTTTTCATAATCATATCTCTCTGTAGTAGCAACAGGATCCGCCAAAGATTCCACAACCAAGCGCACCGGGCGCACCGAATAACCGAAGTAGCGATCTTTTTTGGAGATCTCCTTATTGCCCTCATAGTAATTTAAATATAAGTACAGGGAATATGCGGAAGTTCTCGAGTTGGCTGTGCCTGACCAGTAGGAGCCGTAAGTACCGTCACAGCTGGGCCAAGATTTATAGAATTCGCCAGTTACAGGCAAGAAGATAGTTCCTGTTTCACTTTTTTTGCTTTTCACTTGGTAGCCATTGTATTCTGCTTTTTTAGTCTTAGTCCATTCGTACTTTGAAGACTCAAACAATTTATCCCAAATCTCTTTTGTTGGTATCTGCCAGTCACCTTTAAGTATCTGACGAGCGGCATCGTGCTCCATAGCAAGTTTTTCGCCATCATTAATGTATTGGTTGCAATACCAGTTATTACCATCTCTAAATGGAACAGTTGCCCAATCGTAAACTGTGGCATTTTTGGTGTTCTCCCAAGCCGTTGGTGAAACTTGAACTTTATATCCTGTGCCAGTACGAGAATATTGCGTACACCAAGGCTCAGTAGCTCCCCAAGCAAAATAATCACCAAAATCATATTCATTTTCAGCAAGACCATCTTTTGTGAGGTTGGATTTGGCGAAGATTACTCGATAATTCTTATCACCAATTGTAAACACTCCCATATCAACCTGTTTGTCCGCTGTCACTTTACCATTTTGTGATAACGTCAATTTCAACTTATTATCTGTTCTTGAAAACTCACCGAGATTAATGATAGTATTTCTCTTAAATGTAATATTATTAGATCCTGTGCGAGTGTAAACATCACCGGTGGTGTCAGTGAACGAAATACTCCAACCTGCGGAGAGTGTTACGGCAGGAACAGCTATGTAATAAACCGTGTTCGCAGTAATGTTTCCCGATAGTGTAATGGATGTTGATTGGTCTGAGGTAAATGCTATCGACGGCATACCATCGCCGTATGAGAGACTACACATTCCTGCAAGATATTCAGTTGGATTAGCTGCCTGCAACACAATCTTGCTGCAAGCAAACCTTGGTTTCACCTTCACATAACCAACGGCATTTTTGAATTCCAAAGTTGTGTTGTCGCTCTTTGCCATCATTAATGCAGCTTCCTTATCGAAGCTATTGGCGGTAGCGGTTTGAGTGGCAGGAAGGGTTACGTTTGTAACATCATTGCCCGAAAGAGAAGCATTTTCCTGATACGGATAAACGGCTGTATAAGAAGTTGATTGTCCTGCCTTACCTGAAAACTTACCCGATGTACTTCCAGCACCGTCAGTTAGCGTAAACTGATTATTTTTCGTCCCATCGAAGATGCTTATTTCGTCTTCTGATTCCCAGTGAATATTGGTACCGCTTAGTATAGCCCTAGTGCTTGCCTCATTACCTTCTTGCGTTGCAGTAAAGGTCATTACCTTTGTCGTACTCTCGTTTTCAATTGTAGTGTTGTTGTCCTCCGACGAACATGACGCAAAGGACACGATGGCTGCAAAAGCCATCATGGATTGAATATATTTCTTCATTTTCATTCTTTTTACCATCTATATTCTTCTTCACCAAGTGTTTCTGTTTCTCCTTGTCCACTTCCCGCTAAGATCTGTGTCCTGCTGATTTCATAAACCGTCATAATAGGAGATTGATAGAATTTCTTTTCTTTTTTTTCCATTTTTGTGTTTCTTGATTCGCTGTAGCCTATAGGTTCTCGGAGTCGGCTGGTTAATGATTAATTAATAAAGGTGAACCTATTAATGAAAAAGCGTGGAACCTGACACTTGCCTGTTCCACTTCTCGAGGTTCTGGTTTACCTGATTTCGAGAAGTCAGAAACAAAGCGCATGAAGACGCTTTCCCATAAATAGAGACAAATGCGGAGCCAAACTCTATTGGCTCAGAAACCCAAGCGAGTTGGGCAACTTGCAAATGTCGGTGCAAAATTAGTGATGAAACTGCCAAACTTTTCGGCAACTTTTTTGCTTGGTTTCCCATCCTACCCTCCTCGCGCGACGACGGCGCGAGGAGGGAGGGGGAATGGGGTGATTCATATACACAGGGCTCACGCCCTGTGCTGAGTTTTCTTTATTTTGCAACCAAGCACCGTAAGCCCGTGTTGCTATAGTTGTAGTTCCTCTACTTTGTAGAAGTCAAGGCCAGCAACGCGATGGTTGCTTTACTCCTATTGGTTGTTGTATTCAATTGTAGCTGGGCCTGATTGCCATTGCTCTGGAAGGTATCCTTCCTTCTTTATTCCATCATAAACCTTTTGACTTGCAAGTTTCAATGTCCTACTTTGTGCACTTGTTCCTGCATTATCCAACCAATTTTTCAAGCAAGATCTAGCGGAATAAGTTGTTGCAAGCATTGTAACTTTCGAAAGATTACTGCAGCCGTTGAACATATCTCTATAACAAAGCGTGACAAGTGTGGTTGCAGGAAGCTCTGGAGCTGTTGTCAAACTTGTGCAGCCGTTGAACATATCTCTATAACATTGACTGGCAAGTGTGGTTGCAGGAAGCTTTGGAGCTGTTGTCAAACCTGTGCAGCCGTAGAACATTGCATAATAACAATTAACGGCAAGTGTGGTTGCAGGAAGCTCTGGAGCTGTTGTCAAACCTGTGCAGCCGTAGAACATTGCATAATAACAATTATCGGCAAGTTCCATACTGGGCAGATCTGGAGCAGATTTCAAGTTCGTCATAGAGTAGAAAAATTTCCTAAACTTGGCTTTGGATGTGTTTGCACAATAATAGTTTTCATAATCTATTAATGTACGTATGTCACCTGTGCAATTGACTTCAACATTGTCGTTTCCGAATTTGAACATTGGATCAGTAGTAGTAGTTGGCGCATAATAATTTCCTTGACCTCCTTTAGCCCTCAAACGGAGATCCCCATTGCTACCGCCAAAGGATACAGATTGTACTATATTAAAATTCTTCCACTGGCCGCCATGTACTGAATATTCAAGGTATTCATTAGCATCCAGATGTGCTTGACCATAATAATCATAATACCTGAATGTCTGTTTTTCATCAGCAGTAAAAGTGATGTAAGGAATTGTGCTTTCACTTACTTCTGTTGCGCCCTCCATTTTTCCAAGATTCCACAAGTCGTTTCTATTCAATGTGAATGAAGAGTTTTTCTGCTTAAAATATTTTTTTGTAGTGTCGTCTTTGGGTTTCAGAGTTACACTAAAGCCATACTCAAATGTTCCGGGAAGGAGCAGGATGTAGTAATCTTTGTTAGCTGTAATAGTACCTGTAAGTCTCACCTCACGACTCCCGTTAGTAATACTGATTGAAGGAGTGCCGTCGTCACTTATAGCCACGTCGAATTTTCCTGCCAGCGCATCTGTTGACTTGTGAGCTGTGACAACAATCTCTGAGCAGTCGAAAGTTGGTGTCACCTTAAAGTAGGCAACAACATTTTTGAATGGCAAATTGGTGCCATTGCTCTTTGCAACCATTATTGCTGCCTTTGGGTCGAAACTATCTTCAACGGCTTCTTGCTCTGCTTTTAGTTCGACACCTGAGAACTGGTTGCCAGAGAAACTGACGCCGTTTTGGTTTGGATAGATGGCATAATAAGTCGCACTTTCAGAAATTTCTCCATTGAAAGTGGCTTTTGTTGTTCCTTGTCCAGCCGTTAATGTAAAATCCTTGGTTTCAGTTCCATTAGTTACCTTAATTACATCACTCTCTGACCAATGTATTTTTGTTTTCCCGCCTTCAGTACCAATGGCAGTACGAGTAGCACTGCCATTCTCTTGCGAGGCAGTGAATGTCATTTTCACGCTTTTATTATTGTCACCAAGATTCTCTGTGAAGAAATCTTCTGACGACGAGCACGATGCCAACGCAAGAATACCTGCGATGGCTAATACTGATTTCATAATCTTTTTCATTTTTCCTATTGTTTAATAGTTGCTGAATGGATCGCCCTTATCTTCTGGGGTTTCCGTTTCACCACTTCCCGCCAAAATCTGTGTCCTGCTGATTTCATAAACCGTCATAATAGGAGATTGATAGATTTTCTTTTCTTTTTTTTCCATTTTTGTGTTTCTTGATTCTCGGTTGCCTATAGGTTCTCGGAGTCGGCTGGTTGTTATAATATGGATAAGGTTAACCTATAAATGAAAGAAGCGTGGAACCTGACACTTGCCTGTTCCACTGATAGAGGTTCTGGAATACCCGTGTTTGTTGAACAGGCAACGCAGAACCCACGCAGTGGAGTTTATATAATCTTCTATAACACATAATGGCAGACCATTGGAATAGTCCGCTTTCTGTGCATAGAATCATGTATAAACACTACATGAGCATCTACCGTTGCTAAGTTCCGACAAACACAAGAAATTTTCCAGATTTCTATCAGTCAGAAACAAAGCGCATGAAGACGCTTTCCCATAAATATAGAGACAAATGCGGAGCCAAACTCTATTGGCTCAGAAGCCCAAGCGAGTTGGGCAACTTGCAAATGTCGGTGCAAAATTGATAAATAAAAATGAAACTGCCAAACTTTTCGGCAACTTTTTATTGTTTAACAACTTTTTTGCTTGGTTTGAAGGGTGTTCACAGAATCATCGGGGACAGGTTCTCTCTTTAGGGGCGATGAACCTGTCCCCGATGATTCCTGACCCTAACAGCCACCCTCGCCATTATCTTTTCCCTTTGTTTGTAAATATCATCTGGCTATATTGATGAGCTTGCAGCCTAATGCCGTTTCAATCTTCGCAATGGTCTGCATGGTGAAGTTGTGTCTGCCAGTCAACCATTTGGATATTTCTGACTCCCTCTTGTGGAGTTTCTGGGCAAAATCCTTTTGGGTGAGGTTCTTTGCTTTTAGAACTTCACTGATGCGCTCGGCTATCTCAAACGAAAGCTCAAACTCGGCTTTCTGCTCTTCTGGTATAGCGGCAAGGCACTGTCTGAACAAAGCATTCTGTATCATAGGCATTTCTTTTAGATTTCAAATGTTGCACTCTGAATATCAGTAATCATATCATATACCCCATTTATCATTCGGTCTGTTCTATCGCAGCGTCAGGCATTGTCTATCTGCCATACACATCATCCATCAGTCCATCGGGTAATGCACGCCCCACTCTTTCCTCAGCGCGTCCATCTGTCGCATAATGGCAAGTGTCTCTGCGTGAGGCATCATAGGCGATTCAAGGAGTCCTGCCTCTATACAGCGTTGACATTCGATGACTTGATACTCATAGCCATTAACCATGTCTGCTGGTTTATGGTAAGAGGCGACAAGTTGATAGTTGCGATAAACCTCTATCAGTTCTGGACAGTTGATATTATCCACACGAATGTAACCCTCCGTGCCACTGATAATGCCTTGGCGGTCGTTCAGACACAGAGCTCCCGACTGGAGATTGGCCATACGACCATCACGGTATGAGAGCGAGATACTCTCGTGCATGTCAACTCCTGTGTCACTCTTATGCACATTGCTTACCATGCGACAAATATCTGTACCGAAATACATACGTGCAAAATTCAAGCAATAGACTCCGAGGTCGAGCAACGCACCGCCACACAGTTCAGGGCGCACGATACGCTCTTTCTGTTCCATCATATAACATAAGGTGGCTGTCAGAACACGCGGTTCACCTATCACGCCAGAATCCATAATCTCCTTCACCCGATGCGACAATGGCATATAACGGGTCCATATCGCCTCAGTAATGAAGAGTCCCTTCTCATGAGCCAAAGCCAACAGCTGTTCTGCCTCGCGGGCATTGGCAGTAAAGGCTTTCTCCACCAAACAGGGTTTTCCGTGTTCAAGAGCCAAACGGGCATGAGGATAATGATGAGAGTGAGGGGTGGCGATATAAACGATATCCACCGCAGGATCGCTGACCAGTTCTTCGTAAGATCCATACACCTTATTTATATAGAACTGTTTGGCAAAAGCTTCAGCCTTTTCCAGTGAGCGTGAAGCCACAGCATAACACTCACATCCATGTGGTTTGTTGGAAAGTGCCTCTGCCATCTTTTGAGCTATCCACCCTGCTCCAATGATTCCTAATCGCATAGTAACTTTTAAAGTTTTAATCCAAATGGGGAGTTTCCCTCACCTCATTTCTCATGCAAATATACTCAATCTTTTCGTAATACTATCTTTTTTCTTTCTAAAAAAGCATAATTCTCCCTAATGACAGATTGGTGTCATGCACAAACTAAGCCATGAATCTCGCAAGACAGTATCAGCTCATCAGTTCAACGATGGTGGGTGTCAGTATGGCGGTCAGTATGCCGTTGAGCGTGAGGCCAAGGCTGGCATAAGCCCCCACAAACTCGTCGCGTTCCATAGCTACCGAGGTGCCCACAGCATGCGATGCCGCACCCATAGACAGTCCCTTAGCCATAGGATTGTATATATGTCCTACCGCCATGAGTTTAAATCCCACCACACCGCCTATCAGACCGGTTATCACGACGATGGCTGCCGTGAGCGATGGTATTCCACCCAACGCCTGAGTCACCTCCATCGCTATCGGCGTGGTCACCGACTTACTGGCGAGCGAGGCCACTACTTCACGTGAGGCGCCAAGCATTCGTGCGGTCACTACTACACTGATAATACCGACTACACAGCCCATCATCTGCGAGGCCAGTATTGACACAAACTGCTTTTTGATCTGCGAGAGTTGCAGATACAGCGGCACACCAAGTGCCACCACTGCGGGTTTGAGCCAGAAGTCTATCATCTTGGCGCTTTCGTGATAGGTGTCATAAGGAATGTTGCAGACTTTGAGAAATACAATTACTAAACCGATCGTTATGAGTATCGGGTTGAGCAGGATGGATTGCGTGCGGTGTTGCAGCATTTTTGCACCTTGGTAGATGCCGAAAGTCAGCGCCAGAAGAAAATACTGGTTGGTTACTATCTGTTCAATCATGTTTGCTCCTTTCCTCCATTTTGTCCTTGATCACGTTAGTTATCTTCTTCTCGCCCTTAGCCACCATCTGATGTGTGTGTCCCGTAACGAGTAGTACTAAAGCTGTGCTTACCAGTGTTGCTCCGATGATGGGCACAAGCTCAGCCCTAATCAGATCGAAGTGTAACATCAGCGCGACGCCAGGTGGCACAAAGAAGAATCCCAGATTGGCAATGAGAAAGTCGGTAAGCCCTCTTACCCATTCCAGTTTAATCACTTTTACCTTCAACAGCAGCGTGAGCAACAGCATACCGATGATGCTGGAAGGTAGTTTCACTCCAGTGAGCGTAGTTATCAACTCACCCAAAGCCATACATCCAAAGAGGATGAAGCATTGTCTAACCATAAATTTACTTAGCGAAAAGTTATCCTAAAACATTCTAAAACTGTAATCGAGTGCAAAGGTATATAAAATTTCTGATATGACGCACATCCATCCCCACTAATTTTCAAACCATCTCCTTACCATCTGCTGGTGTAAAGTGACAAGGACAGATTATTGGCATCAAATGAAAGCAAAGACAATAATGTCGATCTCCTTTGTTGAGAACGTCAATCTCTGGTCGAGAAATTGCCGATCTCTGGCCGAGAGAACGTCACTCTCTAAGGGCATGGGACTTTACTCCCATTTCAAATTGAATATTTTATTTACATAAGATGTTTGATTTTCTATCATATTACATCCTATTATCCTTGGAATATTCGACTTCATATATAAGACTTTTTATCTCTTCTTAAAATCATGGAGTTATTCTTAAGGCGTGTGATTTATGTGAATATTTCTATATTTTAGTTAAACTAAATTAAATATTACCTCAAAAAGTGACAAAGATGGACAAAGATGGACATCTGGGGTTTGTGATGTTGTATCTTTGCAACCCTACCTGAGGATGATTTCAAAACAAGAAGGCACCTTAGCACAAAACCAAATATCGTACAACTAAAAACACTACAATTATGTTTACAGACATCACACTCAACGACTCAAACTGGTCGCAACAGAAGAACCATGGCTTTTTGATTGACACCCGACATGTTCTCGATAGCTTCTCGTTCGGTTCTCGATCACTTCTCGTTAGTTCCTCGTTCGTCTCTCGTTCGTCTCTCGTTGCTTATTCGTTAGTCTATCGAAGACCGAACGAGGACCGAACGAGGAACAAGCAAAAAACGAACGAAAGAGCAACGAGACTGGGACGAGAAAGCAACGAGAAACTATCGAAAACTCGACGACAAACGATTAGTTTGGCGATGAGCTAGAGTTTCTTTTTGGCACCTATACAGACGGAAAAACTTCAATTTCGAAAAGAAATGTGTCTAAAAGCGCAATATTTATCCAAATTCATTCGTTCTTTTCAGGAAATCTGTATACCTTTGGAGCACAAAACCCTTTATGGCACATCATGAGTAATAAAGGGTTAAATCGAATTAAGGTCGTTCTTGTAGAGCAACACAAGACAATCAAATGGCTCGCAGAACAACTATACAAAGGTGAAGTCATCATATCAAAAATGGTGCACAAACCGCAGCCACCATCATTGTATGGTATCGACACAAATGATTAACCAAGTTATCTATTATTAGAAGTGGTAACTTACCACCTTTAATGGTGGTGGATAAAACATCGAATAATATGACATTAGAAAAAATCTATAATAAATGGCTATCCATTCAGCCACTGTCAGAAGCCGACCAAAATAAACTCAGTATGAGGTTTACTGTTGAGTACAACTACAACAGTAATCATCTTGAAGGCAATACCTTGACCTATGGCCAGACAGAGCTTTTGCTTCTTTTTGGCAAAGTAAGTGGAGAAGGACACTTGAAAGACTTCAATGACATGAAAGCCAGTGAGGTGTCTGTAAAAATGATGAAGGAAGAGGCGGCAAATAATAAAGATCCGCTAACACAAAATTTCATCAGGACACTTCATCATACTTTGCTTCGTGAGGACTATACCGAGTATCGAACACTAGCCAATGGTGTGCAGTCAAGTTTTGTTATCCATGCAGGACAATACAAGACCCGACCTAACAGTGTGATTACACGTTATGGCGACCGATTTGAGTATGCGTCACCAGAGGAGACTCCTGCCCTCATGTCTGACCTTGTAGACTGGTATAATGAAGAGGAACGGAAAGGAGAATTGTCTCCAGTAGAACTGGCTGCCTTGTTCCATTACCGCTATATACGCATCCATCCATTCGAGGATGGTAATGGACGAATAGCTCGTTTAATGATGAACTATATTCTTTCAAGACATGGATGGCCGATGATAGTGGTACGAAGCCGAAAAAAACAAGAGTATTTGGAGGCTTTGCACCAAACTGATATGGTGGTAGGTTCGATTCCTTCTGTAGGAGCACATGCCAATATCAAGCAGATAGGCATCTTCCTAAAATACTTTGAGAAATTGGTTGCCAAGGAAATTCAAACAGACATTGACTTTGTAACCCGCAAGGATGAAGACCTTTGGTGGTACGATGGCGAGATTATTACAACAAGAAGTAAGAACACTGCACGCATCCTGCGGTTGATGCGAGAAAGCCCAAGCATCACTTATGCGGAATTGACAAGTTCGTTGGGCATAAACACATCCGCAATACAGAAACTGGTAAAGCGCATGGTTGAGAATGGCTACATTGCACGGCATGAGAGTGGAGCTTGGAGAGTAATTGCAACCTCCGTTGTGTGATGTGGTAAAATTTAATTGTATGAAAGAAGATATAGAAGAAATACTTAGATTGCATAAAGATATACGACCAACAGCATTTTATATTTGGCTACTGCGATATTGTTGTTACCCTCCAGCGTCTTAACGGCTTGTATAGAACTGGAGCTTGATCACTTAGTTGAAAGTTGCCCTAAATCAATTTTTCAAGTCTCGCAACTGAGGGAATTGATTGAAGTTAAAGAAGTTATCACTCCCTACGGTCGTTCGGGAAGTTAAGAGACAATAGCCTTTTGCCGTAAGACATAGAACATTTGTCCCTTAACTTCTCTCTAACTTCCCTAACTTCTCTTACCTTCCCCACATGCGAAAGTTCAGTCAATTTCTTGTTTGTTTAGGCATGATTACAGACCTTTAACAGGCATTTTGCGTAATATAAACTTTGCTGTCTTAGAAAAAATGAGTAGTTTTGCATCCTGATTTCACATAAACATTTATGACTCAACAGAAAGATAAATATACCAAATGGGTGGCATGCTGGGGTAATGCCACGTCCATCACAGACAGAAAAGAGTGTGTTTACGCCAAAGATATCACCCTGAGATACCCCGTAAGAGTTGTTTTCTCAGGATCTAAGATGCGCTTCCGTTTCTCAAATCTTACGGGTACGGAAGACGTTGCAATGACCAAAGCATACGTAGCAAAGCAAAATGAGAACTACGGTGCTGTACCTATAACATTCGAAGGAAATGCTTCGGTGGTAATAAAACCAGGAAAAGAGGTGGAGAGCGATGAAATAGCTTTCGACATCGAGGCTGGAGAGACGGTCGATGTGAGCATGTATTTCGCAGGCTTCACACAGATGAATGCAGGCACTCTAATTACCGGACCGCTCTCCAAGGGGAAGTATTCCTATGGAGATTTCGCCTCAGAGAAGGAACTTCCTATCGACTTGACGCGTAATACCAACTGGTTTTATTTCCTCAATACGATAGATGTGCTGACGGAAGAGAAAAATCATGCTCTCGTTTGCTTCGGTGATTCCATCACGGCACAGAGCTGGCCCGACTGGCTTGCTATCCGTGCATGGAAAAATGGTTTCCATAATGTGGCTATCATACGTCGTGCTGTAAGCGGAACAAGAATCCTCCGACAGTATGACTGCATCACATATCAGGCTTACGGACTGAAAGGTGAGACGCGTTTTCCTATTGAGATGAATGTAGCAGGTGCCAGTGCAGTAATCATTCAGCACGGTATCAATGACATCATACACCCTGTTGGTGTGGAGGTTAATCCATTCCGACCTTGGAGCGATATGCCTACTTGCGAAGAATTGGAATGCGGCATGGAGGACATCTATGTGAAATATGCTCGCAAACTGGGACTGAAAGTATGGAGTGGAACGCTTCTTCCTATCTTCGGATGGCGCACTTACAATAAGAAGCGTGATGAGATGAGGACTCGATTTAATGATTGGCTTCGCTCTTCCGACCTCTTTGACGGTTGTGTAGATTTCGATTTAGCTGTCCGCGACCGTAGTAATCCTGCATCTTTCGCTCCTGGCTTCGATTCTGGAGACCATCTGCATCCAAGCGAAACAGCTTACGCTGCTATGGCAGACTGTGTGCCTGAGGAGCTATTGCAAAATGGCAAAAAACGTGTACTGATGTAGTCACACGAATCTCGCAGATGATTTTTTATTTTTATTGTGAACTGAATTTAGTATTCTATCTGGAATATGCTGTTGAATGTTGCTTTGAATTGGCTGGCTCCACCCATAGATGGATGACGGATGTAATGAACATCAGGAAAACCATTTTTCAACCACTTTTCTGATATACGACCAACAGCAAGATCTGCTTTATGTCGAAACAATCTAACAAGGCTTCTAAAACTTGAATTCCAAGACGACATTCCTCTGTGCTTGGGTGACGGTTGGGGCGATCGGCAGGTAACAGATAACCAGACGATACTGTGCTTGGATGAAAAGGATAGATATTCCACAGCAAGGGATAGTTTGTTATCTGGATATTTTGAAGTCTTTCCCACACAATTGTTGAGGTTGATTCTCTGGCTGGACTATAACGTAGAGTTTCCATAGCTTCCTCCCCTATCACTTCATCGAGATGCTCTTTCAGACCATTAAAGAAAGAGGGATGCTGATTGTTGTAAAGGGTGTATAAATCGGTAAAGGGAACTCCAGACTGCAAACAACCATTTCGACCAGGCGCTTCACCTACGAAGAGTTTGCTGGGATTATTTTCTCTCATGGCCTCAAGATAGAATCTGAGTTGTTCTCTTTTTACTTCAGCACCAAGGGTGTTACCTTTATACATATTGAGACTCATCTCGTCTGGGGTTTCAAGATGAGAAAGATAGTCTATGAATGTGTCAATTGAAATACCTAATTTCATATTACTCTTTTTCTTTTAGATACTCGTTTTAGAGTAAGATTTTATCGCACTCTACAGTTTCTTGGTTGCAAAGATACACCTTTTACTCGAAAAAGCATAGCCCTCTTATCAACAAAACTGATAATAACAACAAAAGAGTGACTATAACTTTGTAAATAGTGTATGTCACTCTTACGGAGTGCAGATGTAAAAATCAATGTCCAGGCCATATTCCTTTTCTGGGCAGTATGCATATTGTATTTCATCTTCAATTTAATCTTCCCTCTTCATATTTTCTCCTCCTATGTCAGTTTTTGACGCATCTTGATTGTACTTTTGCCACAGAATTGACAATCATTCTATCTATAATAAGGTATGGATGCAGGAAGAAGGAGGGAGTGGAGTCCCTGTGATGTGAAATATAAGAGGAATCCATAAGATTTCTTGTTAAAAATTTGGTGGCTCATCAGATTTTTAATACATTTGCCATTGGTTAGTGACAGGGCAGGTGAAAGTCCTCGCTTGAAGTCGCTATGATGCAGAGAAACAAGATAATCTTGTGGACACGAGCAAACTATTCAGTTCTGTAGGTTGAAATCTGGTAAATTGAAACGTAGAAAGAACGAGAAATTGTTTGAGCGAGTCTACGCCGTCATAGGTGTGGATTCCTCTTTCGCATTTTCTTTTCTACGGGTTTTACCAGAGCCTAACTTACAAGGAAGTGAAGAAAGTAGGGGTTCGCACCTTTCTTTTTTTACTTATGGACCATTATGGACTTGTTTGGTTCGCAGATTTTCCTTATATTTGCCCCTTGAAAGTAAATGATTCGCTGTTTCGGCAGAAAAGCAGGAACAGTTATATATAATGAACCTAAAACTGAATGCTTATGAGTAAGGTATTTCAAGTAAAGCCTAAGCGCCTCAAACGCTCTAACGGTACCGTCCTCACTCCCGATATGGTAGTGACCGTAACAACCATGCAGCACACCGCCACCCCTTTTTATAATGGAGCCAAGGAGGTGCAAGAAGCCTACATGCGCATCTATGCTTTCGACTACAAGAAAGCATGCTGCAATCCGAATGATTTTGAATTTAAGAAGTTGGACTAAAAACTATATAGTGCTTTTCTGAACAATAAAAAGTGTCATGGAAGATAATCACATATATACAGAATTCATGTCTAACAAACTGCTGTTTAGCCGTTTGTTTCATGGTCCGATTGTGTACATTTGGAATTGAACAATGTAGATGCTATTTCAAATAAACTTCTTAATGAAATTACATTGAGAAGAGGTGAATATCTGCTATGGGTATCGCGTCATAAAGCTAGTTCCCAACAGAGATGAGCAAGTCATTCAGAATAACGAGGAACCAAAAGAGAATAAAGTAGTTAGAAGAACTTTTTTATAATATAAAAATGGAACATATTGAATTTTTAAAAGAAGTGGCTCAGGAACTTGGCCAGCAAAATATCTTGAATGGTTTAAATGCTATTCAGAAACGAGTTTCTCAACAAAATGCAAATTTGTTGATACCATTGGTTGGTGAGTTTAGTTCAGGTAAAACAACGTTATTGAACGCTCTTACAGATAGCAAAAAACTTGAAACAGCAACCAAACCGACAACTGCAACAATTTATGAAATCCATTTTGGATGTAATAAGTGTGAGGCAAATGTTGTCCTGTCAGATGGACAAGTCGCTCATTTTGATGATTTGGGAGAACTTAAAAATGACCAGCTCTCAGATGCACAAATTGTGACAGTATTCGATACATCAACGAAAGTTCCATCATCAACCATTTTGGTTGATACTCCGGGATTGTCTTCTCCTGTTGTTAAACATCGTCAGGTGTTGGTTGATTTTTTGCCGTCTGCCGATGCCATTTTGTTGGTAGTTGATATTAATCAGCAGGTTACCCGTTCGTTGACAGACTTCATAGATATGATAAAACTGTCAAAGCGTCCTGTTTATATTGTATTGACAAAGTCTGATACAAAATCAGCATCAGAGATAGAGGCTGCAAAGCAGTATATTGCTGATAACTGTAAGTTGCCTGTACAACAAGTAGTTGTTGTCAGTGCTGCCAAAGACAATATGTCGGAATTGTATGCTCTTTTAGAGACAATACAAAAGTCTAAGAATGAGATTTTAGCAAAAGTTGACGGTCAGCGTATCAAGGATTTAGCTCAAATACTTGTAAATCGCGTAGATGAGATGTTAACGGCATCTTCTTCGGACGAGAATCTTGACATGGAGATTAGACGTCTGCAACTTGATTTGGATAAAATCAAGAGAAATATCAATAGATTAATAGACTCTATGGCGAGTGATATTAGTGAGGATGGATCTAAGATATCACGCAGGTTTGAAGATTCTATGTATGAAAAGTTAGGTGCTCTTGTTGCTGGTGGTAGTGCAAATATGGACAATGATGCTCTTTCTGTTATAAATAATACCGCTTCATTGCTGTTGTCGGAATATAAGAATAACATTATGGGTATTTTGAAGTCAAAGGTACAAAGCGCACAAGGATCTGACAGCGAAATCCCCGTTGAGTCATTGATGTCTATAGATCTGTCTGGAGTCCAAATTTCAGGGCTGAGTTATGATCTTGATTTGAATTCAATGGGACATGAGTATGACGGCATGATTAAAACAGGTGTCATTGCTGTTGCTGCTGTTGCTGCTGTTGCTGCAACTGTTGCTACAGCAGGAGCAGCGAGTGCGGCAACAGCAGCAGGTGCAGAAGGAGCAGCAGGTGCAGCAGGAACAGCGGGAGCAGCGGGTACGGCAGGAGCAGCAAGTGCTGCAGGTACTGCAGCAACAACAGTTGCCGCATCTAAGGCTGTAGATATTGTAGATACTGCAACCGATGTTGGTAGTATCATATATACAAGCAAGATGATGAAACGTATTGCCAAGACAGAGGAGTTTGCTGGTAAAGCTGTAGATAAGTACAATAAGATAGAGAAGGCAGATAAGAAAGGCATTCTTTCTTCTATGGTTGGCTTTGCCACGGAGAGATTGCTTTCTAAGCCACAACGTGTAAGAGCTGTCAGAAATTATGTTGACGGTACTTTGGCGCCTGAATTCAAGTCTCAAATGGAGAACTTGAGTCAGAGTGTTGTAAACATGGTTAGAGGCAGTTTGCAGAATGATGCATCCGAAATGATAGCACAGAAGACTGCAATGTTGAATGAACTTAAAGAACAAAGTTCGGAGCATAAGGCTGAGTTTGCTCGTAGAAAAGAAACCTTGAAACAATACAAGGAAAAATTATCAACAATTTAACAACATGGATATGATAGAAATTTTAGGTGCATTGGTTGTCGGTGGCGTTACTGGCGCTATTGCAAAGGACAAACTTATAGGTAATCCACAGTTGCAAGCTAAGATTCGTGAGCTTGAGGGTATTTACAAAGAAAACAATAACCTACGTGAAGACAAAAAGAAACTCTCACGACAGGTTGAAGACTTACTCTCTGAACTAAAAAAAATACATCAGGCTTCACAGGATAATGAGGACGACAAGGACGATATGGAAGACGACTTGATGAAGGCTCGCATGGAACTTAAAAAGTTGAAGAGAGAGAATGAAGAGTTGTCGCGTTCTCTTAAGGAGCATAAGCAAGCTTGTGATTCCTATGAGATTGAAATCAAAAACTTGAAAGAAAAATTAGGTTGATTATGACAGAGTGGATAGTCTTATTGGTGGGCGCCATTATAGCTCTCGCTATTGGTTTCTTTTTGGGACGACAGAAAGGAACTACTGCCACAGTGGAGGATGAGACCAAAAATCTTGAAGAGGAGAACAAACAGCTGAAGGACAAATATTCGGCTGTTTGTTCTAAGTTGAAGGATGCGGAAGCTGGTCTTGAAAATGTTCAAAAGGCTAAGGATATAGAGTCAAAGTACAAGGAACTTTTGAGCGAAGCAAAAGCAGAATGCAAGAAACTTGATGAACAGCTTAAGAATGCAATAAGTGGCAATTGCGATGAAACTGTTAAAGCCCAACTTGATGAGGTCGTAAAACTAAAGAAACGTATTACAGACCTTGAGGATGAGATTGAAGACAATGAGGATGATATTGACAACTACAAGAAAAAGTTGAAGAAGAAGGATTCTGAATTGTCTGAATTGCAGGAAAACTATGACAAGGAATGCAAGGCTTCAAAGCAGATGAGCGAGGAGCTTGGGCTGGTAAAGAGAGAATTGGATGAGAAAACCGAAGAACTTAAATTAAAGATGGGGTCTTTGGAATTTATTCAAGAGATTCTTTCGGCTCAACAGACAAAGGCGGATAATTCTGTACAGCTGTATAAGAATATAAACTTCTTAGAATCAGTTATACGTGGCCAGGTCCTTGATTGTTATGAGATGGCATGGGCGGAAAATGGTATACAAATTGGAACTTCCATTTACAATGAAAAGAAAGATGCTTTAATGTCAGGTTTCTTCCATTGGGCTGCTATGAAGAAAAAACATTGGCTTGATGGTAAGACTACTATTGCTTTTGTTGGTGAGTTCTCTGCAGGTAAAACTTCTATTGTGAATAGAATTCTTTCGCAAGATGACAAGACAATTCCGCTATTGCCCGTTAGCACAAAAGCAACGACTGCTATTCCTACATATATTGCAGGTGGTGTATCAACAGCTTATCGATTTGTTACTCCTGATAATGTTGAGAAGAACTTGTCAGAATCCACATTCAAAAAAGTGTCAAAGGAGGTGCTTGATCAAGTAAAGGGAGTATCTTCGCTGATAAAGTACTTTGTGATGACTTATAAGAATCCTAACCTTGATGGCTTGAGCATATTGGATACTCCTGGCTTTAATTCTAACGATAGTGAGGATAAGGAGCGTACCATTGAGGTTATAAATGAATGTGATGCTTTGTTCTGGGTTTTCGATGTTAATGCAGGAACTGTGAATCGCAGCTCTATATTACTAATCAAGGAAAAGCTGAACAAGCCTTTGTATGTAGTAATTAATAAGGTGGATACTAAGCCAAAGTCGGAGGTTGATAAAGTAGAAGCTCTGATAAGCAAGACATTGAAGGATGCTGGCTTAAAAGTGGAACAATATATCCGCTTCTCGGCAAAAGCTCCTTTGGAGGATATAATGGCACCAATCAAGTCTGTTGGTTCTACATCTGAAAGTGACACTTTTGTAGAGGATGTTCAAACCTATTTGGAAGGTTTGTCAAAAAAATACGAAAGTACAGTTCAAGATGCTTCTCGCAAATATGACGGGCATACAAAAGCTTACAATAAGCAGATTGAAAACGTGAATAGGTGTCTCTCTGCTATATACGACAATTGTGTTGAAGCTGCAGATATTCCGCAATGGACAGAGCATCTTTTCTCTAAAGATCGATATGAAATGTCTGGAGACGAAGGCAAACGACTTATTGGTATTTTGTCGGATATTGCAGATGAACAAACGGACAATTTGATTTCGGCTTTTCAGGCTTTGCAGGAAATGCAAAGCGAAATGGATAAAGCGCATGCTTGCTTAATTGAATGCAAGAAGCAGTTTGTTCAAGTACAAAAATGTCTTGAATCTTATAATAACGAAACTAAAAAATTTAAGTAAACATGGAACAAAATCTTTTTGAGGAATTTCAAAACAAGAAGAAAAAATTAAAGTCCTTGGCATTGAAAGCCAAGGAGTTTGGTTGGATTGATGAGAATCGTTGTAAAGAACTCATCGATAAATTGGAGAAAGACATCTTGACGATCGGTGTTATCGGTCAGATAAAGTGTGGTAAATCTACGTTCCTCAATTCTTTTGTTTTTGAGGATACGGTATTGCCTGCTGCAACAACTCCTATGACTGCAGCTCTGTCTGTTATAACTTACGGGGAACAGAAGAAGGTGGTTGCTGAGTTCTATACCAATGATGAGTGGGAAGAGCAGACGGCTCCAGCTGCTCGTTCGTTGGATGATGATGATGTAGCTAGGGATACTATGGCTAAATCCAAAATAAAGGCAGCAAAAGAACTTGTATCTAAAGCTTCAAGACTTGGCTCTAATCTTAGAGATTATTTGGGTAAGACAAAAGAGGATTCTTTCGAAAATATAATTGAGTATGTAGGAGCAGACGGTAAATATGTTTCTATCACTAAATCAGTAAAGATTTACTATCCTAAAGAATACCTCAAGGGTGTTGAAATTGTGGATACTCCGGGATTCAATGACCCTATTGTTTCTCGTGAAGAGCGTACTAAAGAATTCCTCAAAAAGGCAGATGTTGTATTGATGATGCTTTATGCCGGTCGTGTGTTAGATGAAACCGACAGGGATATTATCTTCAAGAATGTTAGTCAATGTGGCATTGGTAAGGTGCTCATTGGTATAAACAAGTATGATATACCGTATTGTAGCGATGTAAACCCTGAGGATGAAGAGCAAATCAAGGATTATGTAAAGTCTGAGATTGCTAAGGCATGTCGTGAGTCAAATGACAATACGTTGTCTGATATTCTGAGTGAGGCAGAACCTATTCCTTTGTCGGCAGAAATGGCTTTGTTGTCAGAGTTGCCAATGTCAAAAGTGAACTCAGAAGAAGCTTTGCGTTTTGCATGGAATCGTTATTGTTCGGGTTTCGGTATAGATTCACAACCGGAAATGCGTAAGTGGAGCCATATCGATAATTTGGTCAATGCGATTCGCAATTTGATAGATAAGGAAAAGAGTCAAATTCTGTTTGCTAAGCCATTGAATGCTATATATGCAGCAGGCGGAAAGCTTAAGATGGATAACGAGAATTCTCTCAATCAGAAAAAGGCAGAAATAGCAATGCTGCAAAGTCCTGATGATGATTTGGAGGAAAGAGAATACAATCTGTCAAAGGCATGTAGACGTTTAGAGAAAAAACTGGGCTTTCTTGAAGATTCTTTGAATGATGACGTAAGAACTCTGGTGAATAATGGTGAAGATATTCTTGAGGACTTAGTGGATTCAGCTTGCAACAAAATGGAAAATGTTGTAGAGACATATTTTGGACGTTTCACTAAAGTAGAAGCGTTAATACCTAAATTCGATAAAATAACTTCGAATTTGGTTAATCGTGACATGAAGAGAAAGATGAAGAATCTCCAAGATGAAGGACGTCGTAAGTTTTTGTCGTCAATTCAAGACTTCTTTACTGACGCTGAAGATATCTTGTTAAAGTATCTTCCTGACATTGATACCCGAGATTTTATTAAAGATTTACAAGGAAAGATTAAACTTGATCTGGATAACGTTTCTTTGTTCAGTAAAGATGGTGAGGACGTGACAGATGCCGATTGGTTGGATGTCATCTGTGGAAAGCTTAGTGGCTTCTTTGATGTTTTAAGTTATGGTCTTATGGGTCTTATGGGTGCGATAGAAAGAGCATTTACTCATAATTCAACCAAGATAGATTTAATGAATTTTATTAATAGCAAACGTGACAGTTTTGATTGTGGAGATTCATTGCAAGGTGCTTTTGCTAACAAGGATAAAATCATCGATACTATAAGACAAAAACTAATTGAAGGCATGTTAAATCCTCTCCAAGAAAAGGTTGAGGAAATCCGAAATGGTAAGGTAAACAAGGAGGCCAAATTGGAGGAAGCCAAGGCTGCCTTAGATGGTTTGCTTGAGAAGAAAACAATACTGGAAGTACAGTTGGAAGAGGTTGCCTCTTTAAAGAATGCAATCTAATGTTCTTAGGTAAAGTGGGTATGGCGTGAAAGCCATACCCACCTATAATCTATTGATTTATCAAGCACACAATTTTCCTAACAAATCATATCGCTTATGCTTAGAGGAGTATGTACTTTCGTCTGCGATGATTGCGGACATAGATTCAAGGGGATGGATTGCGAGTGGATGGCAACAGCCTATACCGCACCTGTAAAATGCCCAAAGTGTGACAGTATGCACACTTATCCATCAAGTTATAATATAGCTTTTCCACTTGGCGGATTGTTTGGCTTGAAAAAGACTTTTTATCGAAAGATATGGAAAAGCATCGATGAGAGGAATAAAACTGACAAATAGCTTATGAGCAGTAACATTTTCTTTCAGCCTTTCGTTGGCAAGGATTATGCCAACGGAGGCATCTTTGGCAAGCGAATCATGATATTGGGCGAGAGTCATTATTGTGAAGAGGAATGTGCGGATTGTGGAGATTGCCGTCTGCATCAGGAGTGTATGGACTTTACGCAGCACGTGCTTGATGATTATCTCAATGAGAATAAGGAACGACAAAACTGGATGCGGACTTTCTTGAAGTTTGAGCGTTCGTTAGTGGGAGAGGAGACCAATCAAGCGATGAGGCTGAAGATTTGGAACTCGGTGGTATTCTTCAACTATCTGCAAGTGGCGATGGGTGGTCCTCGCGAGGCTGGTACTGCCGAACAATATCAACAGGCAGGCAAGGAATTCTTTGAGGTCATCGAAAAGTATCAGCCTGAGTACATCATCATATGGGGCAAGAGGCTTTGGAACAATCTTCCTAATGTGCGCTGGCACGATGGTGACGACATCGTAGTGGATGGTTATCCTGTTGCTACAGGTGCTTATCTTCTGAGTAATGGCAAGCAGGTGAAAGTGATGGCAGTGAATCATCCTTCCGTAGGTTACTCCTGGGACTATTGGTACAAGGTGATACAAAGATTTTTGGAGTAATAAGCAAAGAACGTGCTATGGACAATCGTGTGAAATTCTATAGTTGGCTGATAGGCCTCTTGGATAGTGCGCATCTTACCTTTGAGGAGATTGCTGATGAATGGAAGGAAGCCCATGCTAATCAGGATAACAATGTGCTGGACAAGCGTACCTTTCATCGTTATCGTGAAAATATCCAGTCGCAGTTTGGCATTACTGTGG
>SAMEA104315432__coassemble_369_pt1 | contig 23154 bp, 21 predicted proteins | sample SAMEA104315432__metabat2_low_PE_029 | metagenome-assembled genome bin SAMEA104315432 (sample SAMEA104315432) | gut metagenome | biome: Monkey gut; feature: monkey-associated habitat; material: faeces | place: China | collected 2013 | reverse complement strand
TACTGTCCGCCCAAACGCGAGAAGTATTCTATCACCTCTTCCCATGTCTTGAAGGTGTCGCTGCCGTATTCCAATAGCGTGGCCATGGTGTCGGGAGTTTTCTCGCGAGCTATCAGATAGTCGCCATAGAGCAGATGGCGCTGGTTGGTGAATACGGTGTGACCCCAGGCAGGAACACCCACATACTGCGTCAGCCAGTCGGTGGTGGCGGCATACTCGGCAGCATCGCTACTGGGCGATGGTGCTACGAAATATACCTGATAGTGCTCAATGAGCATGCGGATAGCTTTTGCCATCGAACTCGTTGGTTTGTGGTAACTGTCGGCAAGAGTCTCAGCACCTATATATATAATAGGTCGTTCGCGTTGCTCCTGACTGTCGTCAATCCAACGGATGACAGGCAGCACGGAGTGCATAAACGATTTGTCGTTCATGCGGTGCTCACCATGGAAATGCAATGCCTGGCGATAGTGATCATGGAAGTCGGCATAACCATCTACGGTTGTGTCTTCATCGCCAAACAGTCCATAGACCAGCGGCTGCTCATCGTCGGTCACTCCCTCAAAACAGTGTTCACAGAAGTCTTTATACTCTTTAGCCAATGCCTTGGTCACGATAAACTCCTGCACTCCGTCCTGTCGGGGGTTCTGAAAAGTCTGTGCCCCGATCATGCCATGACTCTTCATTGTGTCGCCCATCTGTAGGGCTGGGTTCACACAGATGCGAGCATAGCCATAGAGACGCTCGGCATACATACCACCCATCGATGTGCCGATAATCAGATGAGGCTGTTCCTTCTGACAGATGTCCTGTAGCAAGGCGATGGCTTCATCGGGATGCAAAGGCAGATCGGGTGCAATCACATGGGCGTTGGGCATCACTTCGCGAAGGCGTGCCACAGTGCCCGACTGTCCGCTTGAAGCAAAGCCATGAACATAGAGTACGGTCTTTCCCGACATCAGTTCGGGATATTGTTGTATGTAAGGATTTTCCATTGAAGTGAAATTTTTTGCAAAGTTACTGATTATTTGCGAAATATTTAGTAACTTTGAACCCAAATATAACTAACAAATCGTAACATGAGAAAAGTATTACTACTATTGATGGCATGGGTGGCTGCTATGACCATTTCTGCTCAGACCCTGCGCAACCCAATCATTCCAGGTTACCATCCCGACCCAAGTATCTGTCGTGTCAACAACGACTTCTATCTCGTCAACTCCTCATTTCAATATTTTCCAGGTGTACCCATCTTCCATTCCACTGATTTGGTCAACTGGAAGCAGATTGGCAATGTGCTCGACCGTTCCTCACAACTGAATCTCAAGGGTGCGTCGTCATGGTTGGGCATCTATGCACCTACCATTCGCTATCACGAAGGTGTGTATTATATGATTACCACCAATGTGGGTAATGGCGGCAACTTCATGGTAACAGCCAAAGATCCAAAGGGACCATGGAGCGAACCGATATGGCTTGAACAGCAAGGCATCGATCCATCGCTGTGGTTTGAAGATGGCAAATGCTATATGATGTCTAATCCCGACAATACCATCATGCTCTGTGAGATAGACCCTGCAACAGGCAAACAACTCACCGAGAGCCGCCCACTGTGGCAAGGCACTGGTGGACGCTATCCCGAAGGACCGCACATCTATAAGAAAGATGGCTATTACTACCTGCTCATCTCTGAGGGTGGCACCGAATTGGCACACCGTCTGACCATAGCACGCAGCAAAGATATCTATGGTCCCTACGAGTCGAATCCCGCCAATCCGATTCTCACCAACTGCGACATGAAGGGACAGACGATGCAGATACAAGGCACCGGACATGGCGATTTCGTTCAGGCTGCCGACGGAAGTTGGTGGATTACCTTCTTGGCATACCGCAATTTCGGCGGTTCATACCATCATCTGGGCAGGGAAACCTATCTTGCACCCGTTGAATGGAAGGAGGGTGAATGGCCTGTGGTCAATGGTGGTAACGCTATCGATACACTCATGCAGGTGCCGGCGCTCTTTGGCACACTTGCCGACAGCGTGAAGAGTCAGCATGACATCAATCCCAAAGACCCACAATGGGTGTATATCCAGAATCCCATCGCTGACAACTATCGCTTTGCCAAAGGAGGTGTCACACTGAAAGCGTCAGCCAGTACGCTGACGGAGAACAGTCAGCCGACATTCATCGGACGCCGACAGGAAAGCAACACCATAGTTATGGAGACCGAGATTGATGTGGCTTCGCTGGATAAAGGATGTGAGGCTGGCATCACGGTCTATCAGATCCATGACGGACACTTCGACCTTGCACTCGTCAAAGACGACAAGGGTGGGGTGGAAGTACAAACTGCCTATACCATCAAGACACTCCATCAGGCGCAGAAGGCAATGCTGGCAAAAGCCAAGAAGGTGCGTTTGCGTATCACTGCCGTTGCCGACCACTATGTGTTTGAATATGCTGCCGACGGTGCACCGTTCACAACGCTGTCCCGTCAGGCCTGTTCGTTGGTCAGCACCGAAGTGGTGGGTGGCTTCACCGGAGTTGTCGTTGGCATGTATGCCCAAGGCAAAGGCGCTGCCCGTTTCAATTATTTCGACTATATAGAAAACTAATCATCAACAAATATATTCACTAAACACGTAACACGATGAAGAAGTACTTAGCAGAAATGGTAGGCACATTCGTGCTGACCTTCTTAGGCTGCGGTGCAGCAGTTAGTTTGAATTGTGGTGTCGATACGGCATCAGTAATGGGAACGGCTATGGCTTTCGGTATCTCGGTCATTGCCATGGCATACACCATCGGCGGCATTTCCGGTTGCCACATCAATCCTGCTATTACGCTGGGTGTATTCCTCAGTGGACGCATGAATGGCAAGGATGCCGGCATGTATATGGTGTTTCAGACCATTGGAGCCATCATAGCTGCTGCAGTACTATCACTTCTGGTATGGACCGACCCCAGTTTGGTGGAAGGTACGGCAACTGGCGCAAACGCATGTGCTTCCAATAATGTGTTCAACGGATTGTTGGCAGAGGTGTTGCTCACCTTCCTTTTCGTTCTCGTGGTGTTGGGTGCTACCAGCAAGACCAATGGTGCTACCAACAATTTTGCAGGTCTTGCCATCGGTTTGTCGCTCATCCTCATCCATCTCGTAGGTATTCACTATACCGGAACATCGGTGAATCCCGCTCGTTCCATCGGTCCTGCCCTCTTCCAAGGCGGTCAGGCATTGAGCCAACTCTGGGTTTTCATCGTCGGTCCGTTTGCCGGTGGCGCATTGGCAGCAGGGGTGTGGAAGATGATTGCACCCGATGGAAAATAAGTATATCGGCTCTGTAGCAACAGAAACAGTTTGATGCGGTCGTTCTGACTCTCATCCATCAATATGGCGTGGCTCCTGTATAGGGAGTCACGCCATTGTTATGTTAAGCAATGTCAATGGCGCATAGTCATCATGGGGGGCAGTGTAAACAGAGTGAAAAGAAGTATAACAATACTTGCAAAACGATGGCGTTGGGCAGAATCTTTGTATTTTTGCCGATGAAATGGAAGCACAAACATATCATACAGGCATTGCCCTGACACTGCTCACACTACTGTTGGCAGTGGTGGAAAGTCATGCAGAAGAGGCTGACAGCTGTAGCCATCAGCGCCAACTGGTAGTGATCGATATGGAAACGGGTGTTCCGCTGCGCAACGTGGAGGTATCTACCGACGACGGACAGCACATGCGCACACCGTGGAATGGTGTGTTCTGTCTGCGCAATGGTTATAAAAGAGTTGATCTGGTTTGCCCCAACTATCAGAGTCGCTATCTGTTTCCCGACGAGGTGAAAGGCGACACCATCGGACTGTTGCCCAATCTTAATGCCCTGCGCGAAGTGATAGTCTATGGGCAGCGGCGCGACAAAACGGCAGCCATCAATGCTCATCTCAACAAGGTGGATGCCCAGTTGATGCAGAAAATACCTGTCGGTTTCGATCCTTTGGCATTGGTGGGATGGGCTATCGGCAAGATAGTTGGTCCGAAGGGCCCTACCAAAGCTGAGCGCCAACGGCAGAAACAGCAGGCTCTGCTCGATAATTATTAACCCACCTTCGGGTGTCTAAAGCGTAAAGAGCAGGTGATGGATGGATATGAAGAATGGCAAAAAATGGAATGTGGATTTTGCAAAATGGCAATTGACCAACTGATATATATTAATAATGTGTAAAGATGAGCTACAAACGGATAACTTTTTGTTACCACATCTGACACTTTCAAATATTTTTTTCTACCTTTGCATCAGAATTCAACTAACATATATAAATATATAAAAGAATATGGTAAATTACAAAGACCTCGGCCTCGTAAACACTCGTGAGATGTTTAAGCGTGCCGTTGCTGGCGGTTATGCTATCCCAGCATTCAATTTCAACACTATGGAGCAGATGCAGGCTATCGTACAGGCTGCTGTTGAAACAAAGTCTCCAGTTATCATGCAGGTTTCTAAAGGTGCACGTAACTATGCTAACGGAACTATCCTCCGCAACTTGGCTAAGGGTGCTGTAGAGTATGCAAAGGAACTCGGTTGCGAGCATCCTGAGATTGTGCTCCACCTCGACCACGGAGATACTTTCGAGCTCTGCAAGGATTGTATCGACAATGGCTTCTCTTCTGTAATGATCGACGGTTCATCACTGCCTTACGAGGAGAATATCGCACTGACCAGAAAGGTTGTTGACTACGCTCATCAGTTTGATGTAACTGTTGAGGCTGAGCTCGGCGTTCTCGCTGGTGTTGAGGATGATGTAGTTGCTGCTGAGTCTCACTATACCAAGCCTGAGGAAGTTATCGACTTCGCTACACGTACTGGTTGTGATTCACTCGCAATCTCTATCGGTACTTCACACGGTGCTCACAAGTTCACTCCAGAGCAGTGCACGCTCGTGAACGGTGTGCTCGTTCCACCGCCACTCGCATTCGACGTACTCGCCGAGATCGAGAAGAAGCTCCCCGGATTCCCCATCGTTCTCCACGGTTCTTCATCAGTTCCTATGGACGAGGTTAACACTATCAATAAGTACGGTGGTCACCTTGAGGCTGCTATCGGTATTCCTGAGGATCAGCTCCGTCAGGCTGCTAAGTCTGCTGTTTGCAAGATCAACATCGACTCAGACTCTCGTCTGGCCATGACTGCTGCTATCCGCAAGCACTTCGTTGAGCATCCTGGAGATTTCGATCCACGTCAGTATCTGAAGCCCGCTCGTGAGAACATGAAGAAGATGTACATCCACAAGATTGTGAATGTGCTCGGTTCTGATGGTAAACTGGCTCAGTGCTAAGTCTATTCATCGCATAAGTGATAGATAACAATATGAAGAATCACTCTGTTGTCCATAGGATGGCAGAGTGATTCTCTTTCTATCAGGCTAATCAGTGGATGTGGTTTGTCAAAGAGACAGTTTGCGCTTATCTTTTCTGTTTCTTCACTCTGGCTTTGTAAGATCGCAGCGAGTCTTCTCCTACACATAGTATTTGTGCTATGTCTTTGTTGGAGTAGCCCATGTGAGAGAGTGTTTCAAAAAACTGAAGTTTGGGTGAAAGGGTGTTGTATTCCTTTTCTTGTTGTTCCACAAAGGTTGGTTCTGTCATGCGGTAATACTCCATAAATGCCATGAAGTCTTGTTTATGCCATAGCGCAGTGTTGCCACCCTGCATGATTTCATCGTAGCGTTGTTTGCCTTTAGCCAACAGTTGCGACTGTTCGGTGCGTAACATTTCCATTTCCTTATGCAGGCGTTTAAGGTCTTTTGCCGATTGTTCCGATGATTGTTGCAGGCTTCTGAGGATTTCCTGATTCGACAATGCTTCGTTTTTGTGGTGGCTAATCTCTTTTCGATAGTGTCTGCGTCGCACGGTATAAATGGCAATGCCGATACAGATAGTTACTATGAGTCCACAGCAGATGGCTATCAGCATGTGGCGTTCCTCGCGTGCTTCTTGCACCACATACTCCTGCTCCAACATGGTTTGTATCTCTTTGATACTGTCTTGTTGCTCGATTATCGCCATGCTATCCTTCAACGCAATAATCCGTTTAGCCACTTGGTGGGCTTCGTGCTCTCGGTCATGTTCATTCAGATATTTGAGTTGCGATTTAAGTGTCTTTATTTTAAATCCCAAATCAGGATAGTCAAGAGCGGTATTCCACAGCTCCATAGCCTTTTCACCCATATTCTGTTTGTAATAGCTATCTGCTAATAATCCATATAGTCTGAGGTCATTTGTTGTCTTTAAGGCTTTCTTGTACATTGCTTCCGCCTTTTTGGGATCTTTGCTCGCGAGACAGTTACCCATATTTGTCCAAATACAGTATTGATCTTCCGGACTGACGTATTTGATGAGTGCTAAAACTTGATGTATATGATATGTAGCACTGTCAATTTTACCTCGAGCCACTTCTAAGGCGGCAATATTTTCCAGTGTATATGCTTTCCATTCGTTATTGTTGTTTTTCTCAGCGAGTGCTAATCTTTTTCTGTTGCATCGCTCCGTTTCGCTATCATTACGTATATCTACGTTGTAGTTGCAGAGATTATTGTATATGTAATATTTCAGGTTGTCATCATCAATTTTCTTAGCTAACAATTCGGCTTTCTTTTCTAACAAAATTGCTTCTTTCTTCTTCCCCAAACAAAACATAATACCACTCTTGTAATGATAAGATTGGGCAAGTCTTTTATTGTCATGCTTGTTCTCATAATAAGCAATACAATAATTGATGATAGAATCATTTTCAATTGGGATGTATTGCTGCCACATTATTATTGTTTTCAATAAATAATAATAGGCAGAATCCTTTGGCGTATTGATCTCTGTGAAATTGATTTTGTCAAATAAGGTAGAGGCAGACGAAAGACTATCTTTCTCCAACAGTACATCAACTTGATGAAGTTCGTTTTGGTTTTTATTATTGCAACTGGTGAATATGCAGCAAAAGATGGCAACAGACAGAATTGTCAAATATGTTTTGTGGGTCATTGTTGTAGAATATTTGCCAACAAAGGTATAGCTTTTCTGTTGATATTGCAAGAAATTCGTAGCGTTTTTTTTTGTTATGTTAGTGTTTTGTGTTTTTTAACTGTCTGATTGATAGCTTTTAAGGCCTAAAATGAAAATGTTGCACGCCAAATGTTAAAAATGCGATAATGTGTTTGGTAAATCAGAAATGCATATAACTTTGTGCCAAAAAACAAAAAGGATTATGAAAAAATTAGTATTTTGCTTAATGGCGTTGCTTGCAATTGTTGCATGTAGTTCAGACGATGACAAAGAGGTAACTCCTAAACAAGGAGAGGAGCTGGTTGGTGCTTGGAAGGCAGAGATAGAGTCTGACATTTTAAAATTTAATACGACAATGACTATTAACGCTGATGGAACGTTCAACGTGGTGGCTCATATAAAAATGACAGATGCGGATGCTATAGAAGACCTCGGCTATACCGATTTAGATATGAAGTCGGAAGGACGTTATTTGTTTGTTGACGAATTGCTGACCATGCGCACTCTGAAGCAATCAGTAAGTGTTGACGGTGGTGAATGGATTTCACAGGATCAGGTAAATGATGTGGCAACATATAAATATGCTGTAGTTGGCGATAAGCTATATATGGTTGATGGCGATGATGGAACATCGGAATACACCAAACAAAAATAAAAGATAATCATGAAAAAGGTTATTATGACCATGATGGGCTTCGCCTTTGCTTTGTGTCTGCAAGCCCAAAACGTGAAAAAGAATGTGCTTGAACTTCGTTTCGGTGTTACTTATCCTTTAGCATCAACAGAGGAATCAAGTCAGTTGGGACCGCAATTTGCATTGGAATGGCGCCATAACTTATGCCAATCCAGATTTGACGTTGGTGCAGAACTATATTGGGGTTCGGCATTACGCAGTTCTGACAATAGCATTGATAACCTAAGAGCTGAAACATTTGCAGTGTCTGCTTTGGGTTATTATCGATTCTATGAAGCACCAAAGATGCATGCGTTCTGTGGTTTTGGCTTTGGTTACGCCCGTCTTACTTCTGCTTGTGGCGAACCGGGATTCTTCCAAGACTATGTCATTGCATCACCGCGTGTCGGAGTTCAGATATTTAAACATCTGCGGTTGACAGCCGACTTCCGACTCAGCAAGAAACGCTATAATACCTGTGGCATAACCATTGGTTACGTGTTTTGATCAACATTCAACAACGAATCACTCTGTCATATAATGGATGGCAGAGTGATTTTGTTGTTTTGTTAATGATTGTTCCTTTGCTGTTAACGATTGTGCTTTATGACATCAGTCTTCTATGGTAGTCGTTAAATTACAATAATACGCTGAGTTAAAAGATGATAAACCAATAGATTTTGATGTAAATAGATGTAATTTTGCGCTATTGATGACATGTTGCATCGGTATATTTTTTTAATAACAAATATATTGGCATTATGAAAAAGATTGGTATTATGATGTTGCTTTGCATGCTGGCAATAGGTGTGCAGGCACAGGAAGAGCGTTGTCCACTGCATTTTGAAGGTTCGTTCTATATGGGAGCATCTTCCAAAGATTTGACTTTAATGGGTGAAAAAATGGATTTTGGCTATTACCCCATCAATCGGTTGTCTATCCATGCACTGGCACACTCCGAATTCTTTATCCCCAAAATTGGTGCAATCATAAACAGTAACATTGCCGTTAACTTAGGAGGCGGTATCGGTTATCAGTTGCTCAACAACAAGAATTGGCGTTTGGGAACACTCGAACTCCGAGGAACACTGACAACATCGTTGGGAAGTTCTACGTATAAGAATACTTCGTATGGTGTGGGGCTGTATTTCTATAAACATTCCAATGCACAGCGCTTCCAACCAGTTATTGGTATAGGTTTTAATGTCAGAAACTTCCATGGTAATGTGCCAAACTTCTATGGCCCTTACGTATCGTTGGGCATTCGCTTCTGATGCTGTGATATTTGCGCTCTATAATGCGCATTAGACCATGATAGGAGGTGGCTGTCGTTAGACAACGCCTCCTCTTTTTATTTAGGTACTGACGTTCGGAAATGAAAATAAAAGCGAGCATTTATTTTGCATTTCACTCACTTAATCGTACCTTTGATCCTATGGACCTTAGGTACTGACGTTCGGAAATGAAAATAAAAGCGAGCATTTATTTTGCATTTCACTCACTTAATCGTACCTTTGCAAACATGAAATCATTAAGAGAACTATACCGAATAGGTAAGGGTCCATCGAGTAGTCATACGATGGGACCACAGAAGGCTGCGCAAATCTTTGCCAGTCATCATGGCGACGCCCATTCTTTCGAGGTGACACTCTATGGCAGTCTGGCTGCTACGGGACGTGGTCACATGACCGATGTGGCTATCAAAGAAGTGCTTGAACCCATCGCTCCGTTGCAGTTGGAATGGCAACCGCAGGTATTTCTGCCGTTCCATCCTAATGGAATGAAGTTCGTGGCACGCGACGCGAACAATAATATAATAGATGAGTGGATCTGTTATAGCGTGGGAGGCGGTGCTCTTTCAGAAGGCGAACATCCACGCTGGTTTGCTGATCAAAGTGAAGTATATGAGCTGAATACCATGGCTGAGATTCAACAGTGGTGCGAGAAAAGTGGTCGCAACTATTGGGAATATGTCGGCGAATGTGAGGATGAAGGCATCTGGGACTATCTTGCTGAAGTTTGGAAAGCCATGCAGGAGAGTGTGGAGCGCGGTATCGACCACGAAGGCGTATTGCCCGGTCCGTTGCATCTGCCTCGCAAAGGTCCTACCTACTATGTGAAAGCCAGCGGTTATAAACAGTCGTTGCAAACCCGTGCCTTGGTTTATGCCTATGCACTGTCGGTCAGTGAGGAGAATGCTTCAGGTGGTACCATCGTTACTGCCCCCACTTGCGGATCATGTGGCGTATTGCCTGCCGTGCTCTATCACTTGTCTCGCGGTCATAAGTTTAGCGATATTCGTATTCTCCATGCTTTGGCTACTGCCGGTATCTTTGGCAATGTGGTGAAACGCAATGCTTCTATCTCTGGTGCCGATGTAGGTTGTCAGGGCGAAGTAGGTGTGGCTTGTGCCATGGCATCTGCCGCAGCTTGTCAATTGTTTGGTGGTAGTCCATCGCAGGTGGAGTATGCAGCAGAGATGGGATTGGAGCATCACCTTGGAATGACATGCGATCCGGTGTGCGGTCTGGTGCAGATTCCATGTATTGAACGCAATGCTTTCGCAGCTACCCGTGCTCTCGATGCCAACCTTTACGCTGCTTTGTCAGACGGTAGCCACCGTGTTTCGTTCGATCGTGTAGTGAAGGTGATGAAGCAGACTGGTCACGACCTGCCGTCGCTCTATAAGGAGACGAGTGAAGGTGGTTTGGCGCGTGCCTATCAGTTGCACAAAGAGGAACGCAGAGACTGACAAGAGAGCGGAACACTACTGCTTATTGTTTTTGACTCTGGATTTATAGGTGCGCAGCGAGTCTTCGCTCACGCAGAGAGCTTTCGCTATTCTTTCTTTTGAATAGCCCATGTGGACGAGTGTTTTAAACATCATCAAACGAGGTGACGAAATCTCATCTTTGCTCTCCAACTGTTCCACGAAAGATGCATCCTGCATGCGATAGTATTCCATAAACGCTGTGAAGTCGGGCTTACGCCATAGCAGAGTGTTGCCTCCTTGTTGGATTTCCTCATAGCGTTGTTTGCCTTTGGCAAGCAGTTGCGACTGATTTTTGCGCAGCATATCTACTTCCTTATGCAGTAGTTTGATATCTTTTGCAGATTGTTCCGAGGCCTGTAGTACGCTTTTTAGTTTCTCTCGATTCTGCAATGCATCATTTTTGTGGAGGACGATTTGCTTCCGATAGTGTCTATGTCGGATGACATAGACGCTGGTGACAATGCCGAAGAGCGCCAGCAATCCGCAACAGATGGATAACAGTTTATGGCGTTCTTCGCGTGTTTCTTGTGCCATATATTCCTGTTCCATCATTCTTTGTATCTCTTTGATGCTGTCTTGTTGTTGAATCAAGGCCATACTGTCCTTTAAAGCAATGATTCTTTTGGCTACCTGATGGGCATCATGTTCGCGACTTTGTTCGGAAAGGTATTGGTGTTGCTTTTCAAGAACGTTTATTTGAAAGCTGAGGTCGGGAGTGCTGAGTGCTTTGTTCCACAATATCATTGCCTTTCCTTTTTTGCCTTGTTGGTAGTATGCATCAGCAATGAATCCATATAGTTTCGGGTCTTTAAGTTCGAGTAGTGCTTTTTCATATAGTGAAATGGCTCGCTGAGGATCGATTTTTTCCAAGGTCCTGCCCATGTTCCCCAAAAGATAATTTCTTTCTTCTTGGGGCATGTATTTGGCAAGTGGTAGTGACATGTTGATATAATGGCAGGCGCTGTCTATGTTTTTGTATTCAAGATATAAAGAAGCAAGTTCGTTCAATGTAATTGCTTTCCAAAGGTTGTGGTCTATTTTGTTAGCACTATATAGCTTTTTCCTGCAGTATTTTTCCGCTTCTTGAAAATTGTTATCTTCGCTGTTGTAATAGAAAAGATTGTTATATATCTTGATGTTGAGTAGATCGTCTTGAAGATTTTTTGCGATTAGCTCTGCCTTTTTCTCCAATGCAATGGCTTGTTTTTTTCTTCCTTTTATGTATAAGATGCCGCTTTTGTAGTGGTATGCGTTGGCCAATCTTTTTGGATCTTTGTGTTGTTCATAGTATTTAATGGCGAAATTGATAATGGAATCATCTTTGAAGGGTTCTTCTTTTTGCCACATAATTTCTGTTTTTAATAAATAGTATAAAGCAGAATCAGATGTGGTTTTTTCTGTTGATAATTCAATTTTATTGAATGTCGTGTATGCCGAGTCAAGAAGGTCTTGGTTGAGAAGCCCTTCTACGATTTGAAGTTCCTGATTTGCTTTATTGTCACAACAGATGTTGCAGTATATCATTAAAGCAATGAATGTAATTTTGATTGTTTGAATAGTCCTCATAATTGTGTTAATGTATGACAAAGGTAGTGAAAATAGAACGATGTTGCAAGCAATTTGTGACAATTTAATAATAGGTAGTATCACGCATGGATTGTAAATGTCAGAATGATAAATAGATAGGTTTTTTTAAGAATGTTGCAAAATAAATGTTAAAATATAGGGTAGGGCGTTTTGACGCGAATTAAGTTGTAATTTTGCATCAACAAATGTGGCGCATTTGTAGGTTAATGCTCCATATTGTTTAGATCAGAATACCGATTCGTATTATAGCGCACTGATTGAAGAAGGTATTAATTAAAAAAAAATAAAGTGACTTAAGAATGCGCTTGATTAGGTTGTTAAGAAGAATAATTATGAAAAGAGTTGTTTTTTATGTGACTATTATCTTGTTAGTCATGTCGTGTGTTTCAGAAGACCAAACGAAAGAGTTGGATCAGATGGTGTCAACAACGCAAACAACTGTGTTGCCTCCAGAATTCGTTGAACTTAAAGCCCAGATGGAGACTCTTAATGTGGAGGTGTCCAAAGGGAATGAGCAAGTAATCACAAGAGGGGGTTGGGTTAAATGGTTTAAAAAAATCATCGGTGTTACTGTAGCTGACGCAGTAGGCGGAATCGTATGTTCGTGGTTTGGTCCTGCTGGAACTGCAGCGGGTGCAACTGCTACATCAGGTTTGGTTGCTGCATTTCTTGATGAGCCAGTTATAGAAATATATACTCGCTCAAAAGGTGATGATGAGTTGTTCCCTCCGATGAACCCAGATGATAAATCTATGAATAACTTGTTCCCAGGTGATGTGTCGGATGAACTCTTGACCATAGGCGACAGCATTGGATATTTTCATAATAGGATATTGCTGGATATCAAGAATGAGAATCAGGGACAAAAACTCTCACGTGATTCTATCCTTGCATGTATTGCACAGAAGACGAGCGAGTTTTATCGGGTTGACAAAAACGAGATAAAACAGGATTTTGCGAACAACAAGGAACTCTTTGATTTTGTTGCAGGAGGCGATTATCAATCTGTTAATGGCGAGGATCTTCACGATATTATCGCAGCTTGGATTGCAAAATATCCAAATAAACAAGGAGAACTGACACTTCTGGAAACCTTTTTTTCCGGTCTTAACAATATTGATGTAGATGAGAATGATGGTGATTATCTCATGAAGGTTTTAAAGCTTGTGGATAATTCTGAGCTGAGCGAGGAAATAAAGAGAAATCTGCGAAATGCTTTCATTGTTGGCAATGCAAGCTACCAATTGTGGAACGTGCCAGATACGCGAGAATAACTTAACAAGTGTTACAAGTGCTGTATAGGTAGTTAAATAATCATTACTAACGATATGATATAGTGTTTAATATAGATGATAGTTAGATATTCTGCATATATTTGCACCAGAAAAATAATAACGAACAAGAGTAGATTATGAGAAAAGTATTGTTTATGGCTGTGATGCTCTGCATGACAGCAGTGGGTGCAAAAGCCCAAACAGAGAATGTGCCTTTGCATTTCGATGCATCGTTTACAATGGGTATGCCAGCCAAGGAACTTTCGCCCATGGGCGCATCGTTCGACCTCAACTTCACACCCATCAACCGTCTGTCTATCCATGCGTTGGCACACACCGACTTCTTTATTCCGAAGAATGGCGCTACGAAAGATTATAACAATGCAACGAATATCGGAGGCGGATTGGGCTATCAGTTGATCAGCAACGAGCGCAGTCGCCTGGGGGTATTAGAGCTGCGCGGCACAGCATCTGTATCGGTGGGAAAGAGCGATTTTTCCAACTCTACCTATTCGCTAGGCCTGTATTTCTATAAGCATCCCACGGCACAACGCTTCCAACCTATTGTCGGCGTGGGCTTCTCGATGCGCAATTTCCATGGCAACCAGCCTACTTGTTATGCCCCCTTCGTGTCGCTTGGATTCCGCTTCTGATGTTCCCCCGACACTGCACAAAAGCCTCGTAGCAACGTTGCTACGGGGCTTTTGTGCGTTATATATTATATATATAATTCGGTGTGCCTATTTTGTAGGCATGTCGGCATGTATTGTCTCCACAGAACCCGTAACGGGGTTAAGGGTCATGTGGGTGACATAGCGTTTGAAGAGTGAGCCGCTGCGCAGTTCTACAAAACCAAACTGTGCGGCATAGAGGTTGAACGATGCCAACTGATGGTCTTCGCGCAACAGGGTAAACTTGATTCTTCCGGGTACGTTGACAAAGAATCCACCGTCCTTTTTATTCTCAGGAATATCATATTTCTGCAATGTGGTATGGTGCTCATCTTCAATGTTCATGTAGTAGGGGATGCCCGACAGATCGTCTTTATCTACCAGACCGATCTTCTTGTTGAGGCGGAAAACAACTTCGCGCTTCACTTCTTTCTCCGGACAAATCGTGATAACCTGCTCTACAGTATCGCGTGTAGTGGTGCCAAGAAACATCGACATGAGTGCTTCGCGCTCTTTGTCGAGCTGGTCAATCATCAGTTGCAACTGATCTTTATCGGTCGGCATGTCTTCCGCCTCACCGCTGATGAGCATTTGACGATGGTTTTGTATCTCAAGAATCTGTTGCACGGTCAGTTCAGCCATCTTTGCCACACTACCTGCCGACAATACTTCGGCACTGAGATACTGCTTGGGATCGACAGGCGCCTTGCGTGGCGCAGGTTTGAAAGGTTCTTTCACTTTCACTTTAGCCGGTTCGGCATTGACAGCCTGAAGCACACCGTCGTCGCTCAACTTCACTTCTGCAGTAGCACTCTTGCCTTTCAGCATGACGGTATAACACTTTGATGTGTCGCGAACACCAACAGGTGTGAGTCCGTAACTGACGATGCTGTGGGTCACTTCCTCTTCCTGTGCAATGCCAGAGAGACGTAGAAATTTCTCCGCATACTTACAAAATTCGCCCGGCTTGTAGGTCTTTTTCTCAACCAGCAGATTGAGTTGAAACACCGTTTTGGGTAGAAAATATACCACACCCCCAGGAGTTCTTCCCGGTTTCAAAGGTGTTGATACCGCCTGTGCCATGGTGATGATGCTCATGAAGAGCAAGGGCAGTGTGAGTATGTACTTCTTCATATTAGTCAATAGTTGTTATGTTTTTATTCTTTTAATCTTTTGAATGCTCGAGGCAGATAGTCGATGATGTCGCTTGCCGTGAGGCTCTCTTCTCCCAAGTCGCGTGCAGCGAGGTCGCCAGCCAGTCCGTGGAGATACACACCCACAATACATGCATGTTGAGGCTCATAGCCACGTGCCAATAGTGCGGTAATGATTCCGGTGAGCACATCGCCACTTCCAGCAGTTGCCATCCCCGCATTACCTGTCGAATTGAAGCGTATATGTCCGTCGGGCATGCAGATGGCGGTATATCTTCCCTTTACGATGACATAGCCATGCAGTCGTTCTGCCAGTTGGTGAGCTTTGGTTAGTCGTTCAAAGCTATCCACCGATGCACCTTCCAGTCGGTCCAGTTCCTTGGCGTGTGGGGTGAGTATGATGCCTTTGGGCAGCTGTTGCTTCCATGCGCGATGACTTGCCAGGATATTGATGGCATCTGCGTCAGCCACAATGGGGCAGGTGGCGCGTCGCAACTGTGCGATGAATGGAATGGCAGTAGCTTCGTTTTGTCCTATACCGGGGCCAATGCCCAGTGCTTGGAAGTTTTCAGTATCTACCGCTTCAGTGATGATAGTTTCTTCATGGTCGAGCTGCAACACCGCTTCGGGCACTGCCACTTGCATGATCTGACAGTTCTTGCGTGGAGTATGAACCGTCACTTTTCCAGCGCCAGCACGCAGACATGCCTTGGTAGCGAGTATGGCAGCACCTGCCATGCCGTAACTTCCAGCCATAATCAGTGCGTGTCCCATCTGTCCCTTGTGGGCGAAAGGATTGCGTTCTTTCAACAATGGTCTGACATCAGACTCTTCGATGACGGTGTAGTTGGCATCGATTTTACTGATACCCTCCTGACTCAGTCGAATGTCGAGTGTTCGCAATCGGCCGATAAACTGTTGGTTTTCAGGGAAGAGAAACGAGAGTTTGGGTTGTTGCAGCGTCAGTGTGACCGATGCTCTGATGATGTTAGAGCTGACATTGTAGGTATTGTCTTCACTCATCAAGCCAGAAGGCATGTCGATAGCCACGACCTCAGCCGGCGAAGCATTGATGTATTTCACCAGTGAGGCAAATCCACCCGCCAGCGGTTTGTTGAGTCCCGACCCGAAAAGTCCGTCGATGACGAGCATTCCCTTCTCCAGTTGTGGCGGGTCAAACTCTTGTGTTACCTCTACAAATTTCTTGATGTGCTTACATTCCTGCACTCTCCGTTTGTTGATCAGACAGTCGGGCGATAGTCTGCCGCTGATATTGAAGAGGAAAACAGCCACTTGATAACCTTGCTCGCCGAGGAGTCGTGCCACGGCAAGCGCATCACCGCCGTTGTTGCCAGGGCCGGCAAAAACGACAACTTTCACTGAGCTGTCCCATGTATTGGCAATGGTTCTTGCCAATGTGGAAGCTGCTCTTTCCATCAGATCGATACTCTGAATGGGCTCATGCTCAATGGTATATCGGTCAAGCTCACGAATCTGAGCGCTTGTAAATATCTTCATTTCACTGCAAAATTAGCAAAAATATAGTAATATATAGTCATACTTTGCTGAAAATTTAGTAATTTTGCAAGAAATTTTATATTTCTTATATATGGGAGTCGTAAAGATCAAGGACAAAACATTCGAGACATCGATATCAGAATCGCAAATCAAACAACGCCTCAAGGAGCTCGGCAGCCAGATCAGTGCCGACCTGAAGGATGACAATCCGCTGTTTATGGCGGTGCTCAACGGATCGTTTATATTTGCCGCCGACCTATTGCGCGAGGTGACGATTCCCTGCGAAGTGACCTTTGTCAAGGTGGCAAGCTATGAAGGTACAGCCTCTACTGGTAAGGTGAAGCAGTTGATTGGCGTGAACCAAGACCTCACCGGACGCACAGTGGTTATTGTGGAAGACATCATCGAGAGCGGTCTGACCATGCGCAGCATCCTCAACGAACTGCACGACCGCCATGCCGAGCGTGTGTTGATATGTACGCTGACGATGAAACCCGACCGCTTGCAGGAGCAGCTCGACATTAACTATGTGGCATTCACCATCCCCAACGACTTCATTGTGGGCTATGGTTTGGATTATGACCAGCAAGGTCGTCAGTTGAAGGAAATTTACAAAGTAAAGACAGATAACGAGTAAGGATAAACTTTTTAATTTTATTTGGAAAAGAAATGAAGAATATTGTAATCTTCGGAGCTCCCGGCTCCGGTAAAGGAACACAGAGCGATTTGCTCATCGAGAAGTATGGTTTGGGTCATATCTCTACTGGCGATGTGCTTCGCAACGAGATTAAAAACGGAACAGAGTTGGGCAAGACCGCTCAAAGCTATATTGAAAAGGGTGCGTTGATTCCCGACGAGCTGATGATTAGCATCCTTGCCAATGTGTATGACTCATTTGGCAAAGATCACGCCGGAGTAATCTTCGACGGTTTCCCCCGCACCATTCCACAAGCTGAAGCACTGAAGAAAATGCTCGATGAGCGTGGCCACAAGGTGGCTGCCATGATTGAACTCGACGTGCCCGAAGAGGAGTTGATGACTCGACTCATCAAGCGCGGAAAGGAAAGTGGTCGTGCCGACGACAACGAGGAGACTATCAAGAAGCGCCTCGTAGTATATCATTCACAGACCATGCCCCTCGTAGAGTGGTATAAGAAGGAAGGCCTTCATCACCACATCGACGGACTTGGCACTCTGGATCGCATCTTCGGAGACATCCAGAAAGTAATCGATAATCTTTAATACGACTGATATGCCGGAAAGCAATTTCGTTGACTATGTGAAAATCTGTTGCCGTTCGGGTAAAGGCGGACGTGGGTCTATGCACCTGCGCCATGTGAAATACAACCCTAACGGCGGCCCCGACGGGGGCGACGGAGGCAAGGGCGGAAGCATCATTCTGCGTGGCAACCACAACTATTGGACGTTGTTACACCTGAGATACGAGCGCCATATCTTCGCCGAACACGGCGGTAATGGCGGTCGCGACAAGTGTCACGGCACCGACGGCAAGGATATCTACATCGACGTGCCCTGTGGCACGGTGGTCTATAATGCTGAAACCGGCAAATATGTCTGCGATGTAACCTACGACGGACAAGAGGTGATGCTCCTTAAAGGCGGTCGCGGCGGATTGGGCAACTATCAGTTCCGATCAGCCACCAACCAGGCTCCGCGCTATGCGCAGCCCGGTGAACCGATGCAGGAAATGACTGTGATCCTCGAACTGAAGTTGTTGGCAGATGTCGGCCTTGTCGGTTTTCCCAATGCCGGCAAATCCACACTGGTCTCAGCCTTGTCGAATGCCCGTCCGAAGATAGCCAATTATCCCTTCACCACGATGGAGCCCAGCCTCGGTATCGTGGGCTATCGCGACCACAAATCATTTGTGATGGCAGATATTCCCGGTATCATTGAGGGAGCCAGCGAAGGCAAAGGACTCGGTTTGCGATTCCTCCGCCACATTGAGCGCAACTCACTATTGCTCTTTATGGTGCCTGGCGATACCGACGATATCAAGCGCGAATACGAGATACTGCTCAATGAATTGCGGCAGTTTAATCCCGATTTGATCGATAAGCACCGTGTGCTGGCGGTCACCAAGTGTGATTTGCTCGACGAGGAACTGATCGACATGTTGCGCGAGACGCTGCCCGACGATCTCCCCGTGGTATTCATATCGGCTGTTGCCAACAAAGGTCTTGACGAGCTCAAAGATGTGCTTTGGGCAGAACTCAACGACGAAAGCAATAAGTTGGCTACTGCCATTGGTGAAGAGAATATCGTACACCGCGACAAGGATATGTCGATGTTTGCACAGGAAATGGCGGATGAGGGCGAAGATGAAGATATCATCTACCTCGACGACGACGACCTTGAGGATGTTGACGACCTTGAAGATTTTGAATACGAAGATGAAGAATAATCTGCCCCAGTGGCACGATTACGATATGGGAAACGGCGTGATTGCCTTCAGCACCACCAGAAAAGGTGGATGCAGCGAGGGCAATTACGCCGCTTTTAATATCAATAGATATTGTGGCGACGACCCTGCCCACATCGAAGCCAACCGCACAGCGCTCTGCCAACGCCTTGGCATCGGTATGGCGCAACTCGTAGTGCCCCACCAGGTGCATGCTGCCCAGGTCAAACAGATAGGCCGCGACTTCACCGAACAGCCTGCTGTGGTGCGTGACGAACAGACAGACGGTTTCGATGCGGTGATGACCGATGTGCCTGGCATCTGTGTTGGCGTGTCAACAGCCGATTGCATTCCCGTGTTGCTCTATGATGCGTCACACCATGCCGTATGTGCTGTCCATGCCGGATGGCGTGGCACCGTACAGCGTATTGTGGTCAAAGCCATTGAACGCATGCGTGCTGCTTATGGTACACAACCTTCAGAGCTTACCGCAGCAATAGGTCCTGGCATCAGTATCGACCATTTTGAAGTGGGCGATGAGGTCTATCAGCAGTTTGTTGATGCTGGCTTTGAGATGGAACCAATTAGCCGGCGATACCAGAAATGGCATATTGATCTGCCCGAATGTAATCGCCGCCAGTTGATTCAACTTGGTGTTGACCCTCAGCGCATCATCTCTTCAGGCATTTGCACCTATGCGCAGTCGGATATGTATTTCTCTGCGCGCCACCTTGGAATAGACAGTGGTAGGATATACAACGGCATCATGCTGACTCCCCATCGCGATTGACGGCGAAGGGGCATGGTGTTGCGATTGATATAGTCGGTTTCTGCGTGTGTTTTTGAGTATCGTTGAAACCGCAAAGTATCAGGCATTTACACCATTTGGAACGGTCTGCTTGCTTGCAAATTCAATGAATTTGCTGAGTAAACTCAATGAATTTGGTCTGCAATTTCAATGAATTTGCTGAGGAAAATAAATTGATTTGCTGAGGAAAGTAAATTGAATTGCTGAGGAAAGTAAATTGAATTGCTGAGGAAAACAATTTGATTTGCAATGGCAGGTGATATTTGCAAGGGAGGAATGTGGTATCGGCTGGTGGTCAAATGGTGGTCAGAGAACGTCGTGTGTAACGTATCAGTCCGATGTTTCCACGCAGATCTATCCATGCATCACTATGTGGGAAATCGGTTTCGGATAGCGCTTTCATCTGGTGTGCCACCAAGAAACGCTTACCATCTTGCTTGCGCGGACCTGCGCCGTAGCTTTGTATGAACGAATAGATGCGACCCTTTTGAAATCTGCCCTTGTGGTCGATGGTCACCATCACTATAGGTGCGTAGCCAGAAACACCTTGCAGACTGATGCCGAAGGGTGTGCAGAAATTGCCCAGACTGTAGGCAATGAACCGTCCTTTATAGACTTCAATGCCCCTAACCACATGCGGACCGTGACCATAAACCACGTCGGCACCGTGGTCAATGCAGTAGTGTGCCAGTTGGCGCAATGCTCCACGACGCTCGCCCAGAAAGCCCTCCATGCCGTTGGGTACATGACTCTGTGCCGTCCCCTCGGCTCCACCGTGGAACGAAACGATGATGATGTCGCACTGTTGGCGCAGGCGTTTCAGTAGCTTTTCCACTTTCTTCAGGTCGAGATGACTGACTGTATAGCTGTTGTGACCTAAGGCGCAGAGACCGATGCGCACACCTTGGCGCATGACAACGGCTGTTTCCGATCGTCCGGCAATGCCTGCAAAGGCGATGCCCTGCTGTCGCAAAGCGTGCTCGGTGGATATGACTCCCTCTATGCCGAAGTCGAAACTATGGTTGTTTGCCATGCTCACAAAGTCGTAGCCGGCATCCTTCAGCCACCAGGCGTAGCTTGTTGGTGTGCGAAACGCATAGTTGTTGGCTTTGCCCTCCTTGCGTGTTTCACCCTTGTCGCATAGCGTTCCTTCAAGATTGCCCACTGCCAAGTCGGCTTGTCTGAGGATGTCGCGTGTGTCGCGAAACAAGTATTTGCCATCCCCCCGCGGTAGTCGTGGTGTGGGATAGGTGGTGCCCATCATGATATCTCCCGTGAGTGCGATGGTCAGAGAAGCAGAAAGGCAGGTCAAAGTATGACCTGCCCATATAGTAAGAGTGAGTAATAATCGGATCATGAAGATGCTGTTACTTCGCCACGCGGCGTGCGCCTACATAGCGGCGATTATAGTAGCCTTCGGTAGAACTGCTGATTTTCACACCTTCATTGGTGCTGGCGTGGATAAAGGTGAAGGTGTTGTTGATGGGATCATAGTCCATCACAATACCTACGTGACCTACACCGCGTCCGGAGCGAGGACTGGTGAAGAACACCAAGTCGCCACGTTGCATCTCCCAGCGCTTGATGGGGATGTTGCGTGCATACTGGTCGCGCGATGAACAGCCGATGTTGATATCGTGTTGTCCAAACACATAGCTGGTGAAACCAGAGCAGTCGAAGGCGTAAGGGCCTTTGCTTCCGCTGCGATAGCGTGCGCCGATGAGTGCTGTGGCTTGATCCATGATGCTGTTTGAAGTGGCAAATGTTGCCGTACCGTCATAGTCATCGGTATATAAGAAGTCGAAATTCTCTATCTCTTCATAGACAGTTTCGGTGCGTTGGGTCTTTCTTGTCTTCTTTCTCTTGCCTTTTGCCCATGTCATATCCACAGAGGACAGCAACACAAGCATGATGCATAGTAGAATTTTCTGTTTCATTTTCTTTAGTTTAGGTTTATTGGTTGGTTTAGTTATATTTCAGGATTTGACCTGGTCTGAGTCTGGTGCTCTTGCTGATGTGATTCAGTTTGCAGATGGCATCAACAGATGTACCGCGCTTGCGTGCGATAGAATAGAGTGATTCGCCCTTTGACACCTTGTGGAAACGAGCTGATGCAGAGCGGCTGCTTGTGGCCTTCTGGCGTGCAGCAGGAGTGCTATTGTCAGCAAAATCGAGGTCGTCGCCATATGACCTGCCGCCGGCTACACCACGCAGACGGGTAGCTTCTGCCGACTCGCGATTGTAGGTAGATTTGCGGAATATGTAGTAGTCGTCAACCACGTCTTGATTTCTAAAGTCGAACATCAAGGCAGGGTTGAGGGCTATGCCACACAGACGCGTCTCAAAGTGCAGGTGTGAACCCGTGCTACGTCCGGTGTTTCCGCCCAGTCCGATGGGATCTCCGGCACGCACTTCTTGGTTTTCAGCCACCAATTGTGCTGACATGTGACCGTAGATGGTCTCCAGTCCGTTGTTGTGTCTGATGACTACGTATTTTCCGTAGCCACGTCCTTCGTAGCGCACGATGCGCACCTTGCCACTGAAGGCAGCGCGGATGGTATCGCCGATATATACTTTGATGTCCAGTCCCTTATGTTGGCGTCCCCAACGCGAACCGAAGTTGCTGGTGATAACGCGGTTGGTGGTGGGCATGCAGAAGTTGCGCAGGTTGATGCGGAAAGTGTCGGGGAGGTTGGTTGCCTTATGGGCATATCTGTTATCCCAGTCGTTATAGAGGTCGGCTGCTGGTGATTCATAGCTTTCTGCCTGAATGAGGCGACGGAGAGCCATGCTATCTACTGCTTTCATCTTTCTGTCTATAGGGGCCTGACGTGCTAACAGATCCTGTCCCATCGTCGGGAGAGTACATACGGTTGCAACGGTCAGGAATGCTATTTTCTTTAGATTTTTAAAAAACATAATTATTCTTTTCGGTTCGTATTCTCGTTCGGTTTCAATTAAAACAGAACAATGCAAAGTTACGAAATTATTTCTAAAATCGGTAAAGTGTTAACACTATTTGTGTGTAATTTAACACTTTACGTATTGGATTTTGCCTTTTTTTCGATTTGCCGCAGGTGTTTATTTGCCTGTTTTTGCCCTCGTTTTTATGGGACAATCGTGCATTTTCTATGGGAAAAATAGTTTTTCCCAGTTCGTTTTCCTCACTTTTTACGAGATGGCAGACCAGTTGATATTGGTCTTGCGAAGTTGGCGCAGA
>SAMEA104315432__coassemble_320_pt1 | contig 25566 bp, 23 predicted proteins | sample SAMEA104315432__metabat2_low_PE_029 | metagenome-assembled genome bin SAMEA104315432 (sample SAMEA104315432) | gut metagenome | biome: Monkey gut; feature: monkey-associated habitat; material: faeces | place: China | collected 2013 | reverse complement strand
GAATAAAAAAGAAAATTGGTATTTCTTTTTGTATTCTGCTCACTTAATCGTACCTCTGACCTGTCGGTCTTAGGTACTGTCGTTCGAGAATAAAAAAGAAAATTGGTATTTCTTTTTGTATTCTGCTCACTTAATCGTACCTTTGCGAAATATATATAATATATGTGTAAAATAAGATGGAATATACTCTGAATTGTAATGGGAAGCTGATAACCTTGTCCTCACCACAGGTCATGGGAATTCTTAATGTCACTCCTGACTCCTTCTATTCGGGAAGCAGAAAGCAAACCGAACGCGAAATAGCAGAACGTACACAACAAATATTGGCAGAGGGAGGTACTATGATCGATGTGGGCGGATGCTCAACAAGGCCCGGTAGTGCTCCTGTGGATGAAGAAGAAGAATCACGCAGACTGCGCTATGCCCTTGAAATAGTACGTCGTGAAGCACCCGATACCATTGTAAGCATAGATACATTCCGTCCCGATGTGGCACGAATGACCGTTGAGGAGTTTGGTGCCGATATCATCAATGATGTGTCGGAAGGTGCTGATCCTGAGATGTTCCGCATGGTGGCGCGTCTTAAAGTGCCCTATATCCTCATGTCTATAGCTCCAACTATCCGCGATATGATGCTACGCTTTGCCCGTGAGATACAGCAGTTGCGCAACTGTGGACAGAAGGATATTATCCTTGATCCTGGTTTTGGATTCGGTAAAGACCTGCAACAAAACTATGACGTGATGCACCAATTGGATCAGCTCGATGCCCTTTCACTGCCTGTGCTTGTGGGAATCTCACGCAAACGCATGGTGTGGCAATTTTTGGAAAGCGATCCGCTACAGGCCCTCAACGGCACTACGGTGCTCAACACCATTTCATTGATGAAAGGCGCATCCATACTTCGCGTGCATGATGTGAAAGAAGCAGTGGAGTGTGTGCGTATTGTTGGACAGATGAACCCTAAACAATAAATTACCTGCCTATGTTTTTTGAGTTTGGAATAAAAGACGCCATTGACATTACTCTCGTGGCTTTGATACTCTACTACTTCTATCGGTTGATGAAGGAGTCGCGATCATTGCCTGTGTTTATGGGCATCTTGGTGTTTATTGTGCTATGGCTTGTCGTCTCACAGGTGCTTGAAATGAAACTTCTGGGTAGTATCATGGACAAGTTGGTGAGTGTCGGTGTCATCGGACTTATCGTGCTTTTCCAAGACGATATCCGTCGTTTCTTCTACAATCTGGGTGCCCATCAACGCGTGAAAGGCATCCGTCGTTTCTTTACAGGCGAGGATGGACGCAAGAAGGAAGAAGATCTGAAACCCATTATCATGCCTATTGTGATGGCAGCACTCAACATGAGCAAGAAAAAGGTTGGTGCTTTGATCGTGATGCAACGGTCTATGCCACTTGATGATGTGGCAAATACGGGTGAAATGATTGATGCAAATATCAGTCAACAGCTTATTGAGAATATCTTTTTCAAAAACTCTCCACTCCACGACGGAGCTCTTATCGTGGAAGGAAAACGTTTGAAAGCGGCAGGTTGCATACTTCCTGTCAGTCACGAACAGAATATTCCCAAGTCGCTCGGACTGCGCCATCGTGCAGCTTTGGGCATGTCGCAAGACAGCGATTGTATAGCCATTGTGGTCAGCGAAGAGACCGGTGGCATCACTGTTGCTATTGATGGTCAATTGCAACTTCGGCTCACTGCAGAGAAACTTGAAAGCATATTAACTGAGGAAATGATGCAATTAATCTAAAATATTCTGAATTCTACGGACTTATTCAGAATATTTTTAGTACTTTTGCAAACTAGATATAGCAAAATCAAACTTTTAATAAACAAACTATGGATTTATTAAGTCAAATCGTTGCGCGTGCAAAAAGTAACAAACAGCGCATCGTGCTCCCTGAAGCAACAGAGGAGCGCACCCTTAGAGCTGCCGATCGTGTATTGGCAGAAGACATGGCCGACATCATTCTCATTGGTAATCCCAACGAAATCAAGCAGCTCGCTGCACAATGGGGACTGAACAGTGTAGATAAGGCCACTATCATCGACCCGGAAAACAATCCCAAGAGCGAAGAGTATGCTACTTTGCTGGCAGAACTTCGCAAAAAGAAAGGAATGACCATCGAACAGGCTCGCGAACTCGTGAAGAATCCGCTTTACCTCGGATGCATGATCATCAAGACCGAAGGAGCCGATGGTCAGATATCAGGAGCCCTCTCTACTACAGGCGACACCCTGCGCCCCGCACTCCAAATCATCAAGTGTGCCCCTGGCGTTTCATGTGTTAGCGGTGGTCTGCTCCTCATCAGTAAGCAGAAAGAGTATGGCGAAGACGGCGTTCTCGTAGTAGGTGACGTAGCTGTAACTCCCATGCCCAATGCCAACGAACTCGCCCAGATTGCCGTATGTACTGCCCAGACAGCTCGTTCAGTAGCAGGCTTTACCGATCCTCGCGTTGCCATGCTGAGCTTCTCTACCAAGGGCTCTGCTAAGCATGAAGTAGTGGATAAGGTTGTTGAGGCTACCAAACTGGCCCACGAACTGGATCCCGAACTCAAGCTTGATGGCGAACTTCAGGCTGATGCTGCACTTGTGCCCAGCGTAGGTGCAAAGAAAGCACCAGGTTCAGACATCGCAGGTAAGGCAAATGTTCTGGTATTCCCTAACCTCGAAGTTGGTAATATCGGCTACAAACTTGTGCAGCGTCTTGGCGATGCCATTGCCATTGGTCCTATCCTCCAGGGTATTGCACGTCCGGTCAACGACCTCTCTCGTGGCTGTTCGGTAGATGATATCTACTACATGGTGGCAATCACAGCTTGCCAGGCCATGGATGCTAAGGCAAACAAATAACTAGCAAACAACTATAAAAGATGAAGATTCTGGTATTAAATTGCGGTTCGTCCTCTATCAAGTATGCACTGTACAACATGGACGACAAGAGCGTGATGACCTCTGGAGGTGCAGAACGCGTAGGCTTGGACGGTGCCTTTGTCAAGGTGAAACTGGCCAATGGTGAGAAAAAGCAAATCATGCACGACATCCCCGAGCATACAGAAGGTGTGAAATTCATCTTCTCTTTGCTTACTGATCCTGAGATTGGCGTTATTAAAGACTTGAAGGAAATCGATGCTGTAGGCCACCGTATGGTGCATGGCGGTGAGAAATTCAACAAGTCTGTACTGCTCACCGACGAGGTGTTGAAGGTTTTTGAAGAGTGCTCTGACCTTGCTCCGCTCCACAATCCTGCCAACCTCAAGGGTGTCAATGCCGTTAAAGAGCTTATGCCCGGACTGCCTCAGGTAGGTGTGTTCGACACAGCATTCCATCAAACCATGCCTGCCAAGGCCTATATGTATGCCATCCCTTACGAACTCTATGAGAAGTATGGCGTGCGTCGTTATGGTTTCCACGGCACCAGCCACCGCTATGTTTCTGCTCGTGCCTGCGAATTTTTAGGCATCAAGGCAGAAGGTACCAAGATGATTACTTGCCACATTGGTAATGGAGGTAGCGTTGCTGCTGTTGTTGATGGCAAGTGTATCGACACTTCCATGGGTCTTACACCACTCGAAGGACTCGTGATGGGAACCCGTTCAGGCGATATCGATGGTGGTGCAGTGACTTTCCTTGAGAAGAAACTCGGCCTCGATGCTGATGGCATGAGCAACCTGCTCAACAAAAAGAGCGGTGTAGCTGGTATCACAGGAGGTTCATCAGACATGAGAGATGTAGAGAATGCAGCCAAAGCCGGTGAGCCTCGTGCCCAGTTGGCACAGGCCATGTACTTCTACCGCATTAAGAAATACATTGGTGCCTACGCTGCCGCTATGGGCGGAGTGGATGTCATTGTATTCACAGCTGGCGTCGGAGAAAATCAGGTCAGCATGCGTTCAGAGGTATGCAAGGGTCTTGAATTCCTCGGTGTGAAGTTTGATGAGGCCAAAAATGCCGTACGTGGCGAAGAGGCTGTTATCTCTGCCGACGATTCGAAGGTGAAGGTTGTGGTCATTCCTACCGATGAGGAACTCATGATTGCTACCGATACGATGAATCTGCTCTAAGCGTTATCATCGCAGCAATACATTTTTTTGATGGTGGAAGACCGCTTGGTGGCCCGCAAGGGATGCCTGACAGGAGGTCTTTCACCATTATTGTTACTCCGGCGATAATAGTTATTCGACTCCATTCCAACTGAAATGGCATAGTGGTCGATGGGGTGGAAAACTGGTTGTTGAAGTCGTTTTGACCTCATAATCCATGTGGATTCAACAGAAACAGAGGTGTTACACCAATTATAATATATAGAAAGGAATCAAGATGAAAGTGGTGACATTCGGAGAAGTATTACTTCGCTTCTCCAAAAGAGACGATTACCGCCTGACACAAGGCACACAGATGGAAGCCCATTTTGGCGGTAGTGAGGCCAATGCGGCAGTTTCGCTTGCCATGTTGGGTAATGAGGTGCGCTATGTGAGCCGCCTGCCGGAAACGGCAATGGGCAAGGCTTGCGAACAGCGTTTGCGCGAGATGGGACTCAATACGTGCTTCATCAACTGGGGTGGACCACGTATCGGAACCTATTTCTTCGAGCAGGCAGCATCGCTACGTCCATCGCGTGTGGTCTATGATCGTAAGGATTCCGCATTCTATAATCTACATCCCGGTATGATACCTTGGCGCGATGTGTTTCGTGGCGCTGATGTGTTTCATTGTTCCGGTATCACCTGTGCCCTTTCGCAGAGTGCTACCGATGCCACTTTCGAGGCTGTGCGCACTGCCGATGAGATGGGACTTATCATTGCTTGTGACATCAACAACCGCAAAAACCTATGGAACTATGGTGCTAAGGCTGCTGATGTGTTGCCTCAACTGATGCACTATAGCGACATTGTCTTTGGCGATGCTGGCGAATGGGAATTGGTGTCAGGACTGCCACGCATACCCTTTGAAGCAACTTCGTCCGATTATCACATTGATGTGGAGGCCTATACTGCGATGTTTCGCAAGATAGCAGACCGTTTTCCACGCTGTAGGAAGTTTATCATGGGATTGCGCAATGAGGTCTCATCCAACCACCATTTGCTCAGTGGTGTGCTTTTCGATGGCGAAAAACTCTATACCACTCGCGTCTATGACATTAATCCAGTGATCGATCCCATGGGTGTTGGTGATGCTTATCTGGCAGCCTATCTCCATGCACACTTGGTGCGCCGCGACGATGACCAGCGTTGTCTTGACTTCTCACTGGCAGCCAGTACACTGAAAAGTACGATATCGGGCGACTTCAACCTTTCTACTGAAGATGAGATTGAAGCCTTGATGAACAGTTGATAGCCCTTTTCTTCATCCGACAGCCCCGTTAGATCGGCTGGCTACAGGATAGGATGAAATGAGTCGTACAGCAGTTTTCTGACGATTAGGAAACTGCTTATTGTGTATTGTGATATGCTGTTATGGTTGGCTTTCGCCCTCCACATACTCCTCTAAAAACATGTGTTCGCCATCATATACGGCATAGGTGAACTGGCTAATCCAGTCGCCCAAAATCATCAGGCGCGTGTGGCGTTCCAGTTTTATATCGAGTTCTATGTGTCGATGACCGAAGATGAAATAGTCTATGTTGGGATGATCCACCATATAAGCGCGAGCAAAGCGTACCAAGTGTTCACGCTCTTCACCCATAAAGGATGGTTGGTCGGTCTTTTTGTGCTTGATATAACTGTGTTTTGCCCATGTCAATCCGAATGCCATGCCCCATCGTGGGTGGATGGAAGAAAACATCTTTTGACACACCGTATTATGGAAAATGGCACGAAGCAATTTGAATGAGGCATCATTGTCGCCCAGTCCGTCGCCATGAGCAAGGAAAAATTCGTGACCATAGATTTCTGTTGTCTCTTCTTTCTTATGCAGTATCACCCCACATTCCTGTTGCAGATAGTTGTAAGCCCATATATCGTGATTGCCGGTGAAATAGTGGATTTCCACTCCCATATCGCTCAGTTCCGAGAGTTTGCCTAAGAACCGGGTATAGCCGCGTGGCACTACGTAGCGGTATTCATACCAGAAATCAAACATATCGCCCAGCAGATAGATGGCTGCCGCCTTCTCTTTGATAGAATCGAGAAAGCGTACCAGACGTCGTTCCTGCGTGCGTTGATGCGGAACTGCCAACGATCCGAGGTGGGCATCGGATAGAAAATATACATTCTTCATGGGCTTTACACCTTATTATATATTATAGTATCTGTCGATAATCCATATGGAGTTTGTCGCTATTGGTTGCAGTCTCCATGTCTGTATTTATAGAGCATCAGTCGAAACCGAGTTCGACGCGAGCCTCTTCGCTCATCATCGACTGGTCCCAAGCGGGTTCAAACACGAGGTTGACGTTGGCTGTTTTCACGCCATCCACACCTTCCAGTTTGGTGCGTACATCTTCCAAAATGAAGTCAGCAGCCGGACAGTTGGGTGCAGTGAATGTCATGTCGAGTTCCACAGCTCCGTCATCTTTCACATCAATCTTATAGATCATGCCCAGATTGTAGATATCTACGGGTATTTCCGGGTCATATACAGTTTTGAGCACATCCACGATGCGTTCTTCTATTTGTGTCTTTTCTTCTTGTGTCATAGTCTTATTTGTTTTCTTCTTGCAAAGATATATCTTTTTTCCCAAACCACCAAAAATAGGGTGCATGGATGAAAAAGAACGGGTAAACAAGTGGTGTGTCATAGAAAAATCGTATCTTTGCAGTGATGAACAGGAAGGAACATCTGCTATATTAACTATGTCACATATTGCTAACCTATGAAGAAGCGAAAGTCGGTATCCTATATCGCCATTCTCATGGCAATAGGATTTATCATTGCGGTAGTTGGAATTATCATCGATGGGCAGGTGATGCAGGAGTCCTATGAAACAATGAAAGCCCAATCGTATAATTATCGTATGGCATTTCTTGCAATGGCTGCATTTGCTTTCCTTGTGTGTCTTGTGGCAATAATATGTATGAACGGACTACGTCAGTTGAGGTCGTCTGAGGTTGAAATCCTTAATGAACATTATACCAATCTGCTCAAGCGATACTATGATGCCATCAATGATATGGAGTTGCTTCAAAAGGACATAGAATCTATAAGGAAAAAGAAAAGAGAGCAAATAGAAAGTCTGCAACAGCAATTGCGTCTATGTAGTGTGAATCCAAGCGACAACCATGAGTGTAATGTAGAGCGTCTTGTGCTCGATAGCCAACTTGTATCCCATTTCCATTCTTTAGCGAGTAAGGCTTCACGCGTGTCAGATGCAGAGTGGAATGCGTTGATGCAGTTGCTTGAAATCCACTTCCCTGTATTCACGCAGCGTATATCTTCCCCACAGTTGACTGAGTCGGAGCGCAGAGTGTGCATGTTGATACGCCTGCGATTTGTACCCACGGAGATGGCTGCACTCATGGATGTGTCGGTGCAACAGATAACAAATATACGTAGTAGAATCAATAGCAAACTCTTCCGGAGAAAGGGCGCACAAGGCGTAGATGTACTGCTCAATAGTATTCGATGAACGAGTGTAATGATTGTAAAACTACTGATAAGTTGCTGTTGCGTAGTTAGATATGTTTCTGTAGTTAGGATTTGAATGTACTAATTGTAATGGGAATATAGCCTATAGAAGATAAATAATCCGTAATTTTGCCATCGAATTAATAATTAAATTTTAGAAGTATGAAGAAAATTATTTTTATGTGTGTTACTTTTGCTTTGATGGCTTGTGCATCGGAGGATAATAGAAAAAATTGTTTTGTACGCAAGAATTTCGATGAAAGTTTTTCTGCATTTGTTGAAAAACAAAAAGCGATTTTGAAGTATGGTGTTAACAAAACGCGTTCAAATGTTACATCTGAATCTGTTGAGAATCTGTTGGAGCAAGGTGAACGTATAGATAAAGAGATGGATAGTTTTATTATGTCAAATGAAAGCATAATAAGAGAATCTGCTCCAAATGTACTGCTTACAGAAATGGAATGGGATATGCTTACTCTAAATGATAAGAAGATGCTTGATTACATAAATACCAATGTTTCTAGGAATATTGGTTATGCTGTAGATGGTTTTTTGAATAATAATTTATCTCTAACAATGGATGAGATTTCAAATAATCAGAATTTAACTCCTTACGAAAAGACTTTAATGTTGACAATTATTATGCATAGTGACTTTAGAAAAGAGCTTGGAGCAGTTATAGAGGAACAAGAAAAGGACGATGACCATATTGATGAAACATATTTGTTGGCAGATGCCCGACGTGACTTGGCTTTATGTGAAGACGATTATTTAATGGAATTTCGTGATTGTGGCCTCGTTGCAATAGGCGGCATGCTTGGCGGTTTCTTAACAGGAGGTTCTATATGGTTACCTACACTTGGCGCTTATGGCTTATGCCAATATAGCGCGAGAAAAGCATTTAATAGATGCAAGCGTGATGTTCGTCTTCGTTATGGATTATAAATTATTGAATTATGGAATATATAAAGGATGCATTTTCAGAATTGCTAAGCACCTATCGTGATAAACGAAAGATGGTGACTATGTTGGCATTCTTGTCATTATCTATGTTTGCGATATGTGAAAGTGCATATCGAAAAGGCATGTTAGGTCATGATGATGTGTTTGATGACCTGTCGTCTTATTTCTATTTCTTCACTATGTTATGGCTTTCAGGAGTAGTGTTTGCTGGATATAAGACGGATATATTTTGCAACCAACAGGTCGTATCCATAGATGAAGTTCGCCTACAAGTGCGAAGAAAGTATGGTGCTCTTGTGTTGCAGACTGTCTTGTTGTCGCTTGTTTCTATGCCTATAATGAAAGCATTCGGCTATCATGTGCGTCTTATGCTTTTTGTTGCGCTGATGAATATGTGTGTGCTGAATATTACAAACTTGCCAATCATGATTAATCGGATATGTGAACGAATGGTTTTGCCTGCGCGAAAAAAGACTCTACTTAAAGTTATAGAAGCCGTTTTCCCGGTATCAGTATATTTACTAATTTGCTTTTTGGGAGTAGATATCAGTAGGCTAGATGGTGTCTTCTGGATTATCTGTGGTTTGATAGCTGTTGGATTGCTTCTTTATTGTATTACGGAACGATGTTTACTACGCTGTTTTCTAATAGAATAATATATCATGTTAAAATATGAATTATTGTTATTTGCTGTAATTTTTATAAGTTTGTTGGGAGGTTGCTGCATGTCGCCTGCAGATAAGAAAGCGACTTGTTATAACCAACAAAAGATAGAAAGTGGTTTGTCGTTTGAAAAACGAAAAATAGTTCTCCATAATTTGAATGATACGGGGGTTGTAAACGCAGTATTTTCGTTTCAAAATAGGACAGATGACACCTTGTTTATAGATACAGTCCGTGTGTCATGTGGGTGTATGGGCACAAACTATCCTTATGTAGCTTTACCACCTAAATATAAAGGAGTAATTACAATCAGAATAGATATGTCGTTAGTCGGAACCTCTTTTGCTAAATCTGCTGTTGTATATTTACACAATCGGCAACCATCGGTTTTACGCATAATAGGCAGAAAAAGGAATAGGGTAAATACGGCGCAGTTATAAAAAATAACGATGAAGGTGTATGAGAAAAACGATATTCAACCAATATAAAACCGTATTATTCGTAGGTTGGTATGTTTTGGCTTTTGTAATACTCATTGTATGGCAGTCGTTGATGATGGACTCAGAAAGGATGTATGCTGCTTTGTCTGCCTACATGAGCTTTTATTTGTCATTGTGCAGTCCCATACTTATGATTCTATCAGGCAGTTTTTGGCGTCCTGTGAGTATAAGTAGAAAAAAGGAAGGCCATAGAGCCGTATATCGTAAAACACTTGATACGTATATCTATTTTCTGCAAATGGAAACGTCCTGTGCTGTTATTTTGTTTGTTGTAGGATGGTTGTATGGCTATTCTTTAGTTTTCATATTGGCCATTCTGACTTATGTCATTGGGTTCTTGTCGTTGGCGGTAGTGCCTATGCTTATGGAGAAGATGAGAACAGAACAACAGCTGGTGGTTGAATGGAAACGTCCTCGATGCCTATTCTTCTTGTCTTATAGTCTCTTGGTGTTGTCTTTACTGTTTCCAGTGATATTGTCTTATTGTGATAACTGGGGAGTTGCTCCCTTGATATTATTGTTTGTATTGGGCATTCTCGGACTACTTTTGGGAAGAATGGCTATTCGTGGCATGTTAAATATGTTTGTCTCTTATACTGAAACGACATTGTGATATCAAAATGATTCAGCCGCATTTGATTTTTCAAATGCGGCTGAATCGTTGTGTATGAGAACGGGAAATTCCGTTGAAATCAGGCCTTTTTATTTATTTGGCGTATTCCAAACCTTAGTTTTGGTGCAAGCAGTAGGCACGCTGAGGCGAGCCACCTTCAGTAGGAAATCACCCTCTTCGAGTGTCCAGCGACCGTCGGCACCCACGAAAGCAAGGTCTTTTGCCGGCAAAGTGAAAGTCACAGTTTTGGTTTCACCTGGTTCGAGACTGATCTTGGTGAAGCAACGCAGACGCTTATTGTCAGGCACAATCGATGCAATGAGGTCGCTCGAATAGAGCAATACCGACTCCTTGCCAGCACGCGAGCCTGTGTTTTTCACATCCACCGTGACGGTCAACACGTCGTCGGCAGTGAAGTTTGCCTTATCCACCTTTAGATTGGCATACTCAAAAGTGGTGTAGCTCAGACCATAGCCGAAGGGCCATTGTAGCGAAACCTTCGCGTCGTAGTTGTATGCGCCAGCCATGGTGCCCACTTCTTCGCTGACTTTATAGTCGTAGTTAGCCAGTGAATTGATTTCTTTCGGATAGGTGTAGGGCAGTTTTGCCGAGAAGTTGGCATCGCCAGCCAACAGGTTTGCCAGTGCATCGCCACCGTAGTTGCCCGGCAACATGATGTGGACAATGGCCTTAGCCAGCGGTTCAATGTCGGCGATGAGCCGTGGACGACCTTCGTTGAGCACGAGAACTATGGGCTTGCCAGTCTTTGCCAGAGCCTTCACCAGATTGCGTTGGTTCTCTGACATCCAAAGGTCAGTGAGGTTTCCCGGTGTCTCGCAGTAGCTGTTTTCACCCACACAGGCAATGATGACATCCGCCTGAGCAGCCGCAGCAACAGCTTTTTCGATCTGTGGTTCATTTTCTTCCCAGTACTGTCCCTTTTCGTTGTAGGTCACACCTTGGTTGAGAATCACGTTTTCCTGACCGTATTTGTTGCAGAGTGCTTCATAGATTGTGTTGTATTTCTCTGCCAAGTCTTCCGCTTTGCTACCCTGCCAAGTGTAGCTCCAACCGCCGTTGAGGCAGCGCATCTGGTTGGCATTAGGTCCTGTGAGCAGTATCTTTTTTCCTTTTGCCAATGGCAGAACGCCTTCATTCTTTAGCAGAATCTCAGTTTCCTCGGCGCTGCGGAGAGCCAAATCAGCATGTTCTTGCGATCCAAACTTCTCATAGCCCTTGCCTCCGGTATTTGGTTCGTCAAACAGTCCGATGCGGTATTTCAGTCTGAGGATGCGACGCACGGCGTCGTCGATACGCTCTTGGCTCACCTTGCCCTCGTTGACGAGTTGTTTCAGCAGTATGCAAAACTCCACGCTGTATGGGTCCATCGACATATCGATACCGGCATTGATAGCAATGCGGATCGCATCTTTCTTGTCTTTTGCCACTCTCTCGCGGGTAAAGAGATTGTTGATGTCAGCCCAGTCGGTGACAATCATTCCGTCCCAGTTCAAGTCTTTCTTAAGCCATTGAGTAAGGTATTCGTAGCTGGCATGTACGGGTACACCGTTGATGCTTGCCGAATTGACCATGATGGTGAGTGCGCCAGCCTGCACGGCAGCCTTGAAAGGCTCGAAATACTTTTCTCTCAACACGTTTGGAGCGATATACGCTGGTGTGCGGTCTTTGCCGGTGAATGGTGCTCCGTAACCCATATAATGTTTCAAACTGGTAGCCACGTTATAGCGTGAGAGGTGGTTGTGGTCGTTGCCCTGATAGCCCATGATTTCTGCTTCAGCCATGCGTGCATTGACAATGGGGTCTTCGCCGAAGCTCTCCCAAATGCGCGACCAGCGTGGATCTCTGCCGAGGTCGGTCACAGGGTTATATACCCACGGACAGTTGGCAGCGCGGCTTTCGTATGCAGTAACCTGTGCTCCGGTGCGTGCCAACTCCGTATTGAATGAAGCAGCGATATTGATAGGTTGCGGAAAGAGCGTTCCGCCTTGAGTATAGGTCACTCCGTGGTTGTGGTCCAGACCGAACACATCGGGGATGCCGATATGTTTCATCGATTTTTTCTGTATCAGCCGAATCCACTCCTGCCATTGTTCTACGGTAGCAGCGCGTGTTCCCGGTGCATTGAGCAGCGATCCCACTTTGTATTTAGAGATACAGGTGTCAAGCATCGTCTCGTTGAGTTTCCATTTTCCCGATGCGTCGTATGTCCCCATGATATCGAGGTTGAGTTCGAGCATCTGACCTATTTTCTCATCGAGGGTCATTTTTGCAAGTGTCTTTTCTACTTTCGCTTCCAACTGTTCATCGCGTGGGATGGCGGGTTTAGCTGTCTGTGCTGCAGCCCATGCCGAGCAACAGCAAACCACAGCCAAGAAGTATTTTCTCATCATAGTGTAGTATGGTTAGTTATAAATATGGATATGTTTTCAGTGACTGCAAAGTTACTAAATAGTGGGCAGAGTGCCAAACAGAGTCGTTCTTTTTTATTTGTTTTTTCCGCTCAGTGCCCTCATGGCGTTGAGTACCGCCAGTACGGTGACGCCCACATCGGCAAACACAGCCATCCAAAGTGTAGCCATACCGAAGGTTGCCAATAGCAGTACAGCCACCTTGATGCCAATGGCGAGCACCACATTCTGGCGTGCTATGGCGATGGTGTGGCGTGCAATGCTCACGGCAAGTGCAATCTTAGAGGGTCGGTCGTCCATCAATACCACGTCGGCAGCCTCTATGGCAGCATCGCTACCCAGTGCGCCCATGGCAATACCCACGTCGGCTCGTGCCAGTACGGGCGCATCGTTGATACCGTCGCCCACAAAGGCAAGGGCTTTATCGACGGGTTTTTCCTGTATCAGCCGTTCCACATGTGCCACCTTATCGGCTGGCATGAGTTCGGCGTGAAACTCATCTATATGAAGTGTCTCCGCTACATGTTGTCCCACTTCCTGTCGGTCGCCGGTGAGCATGACCGTGCGTTTGATGCCCAACTGCTTGAGTTTGTTGATGCTTTCAATGCTGTCGTCCTTGATATGGTCGTTGATGACGATGTGGCCTGCATACTGTCCGTCGATAGCCACATGGATGATAGTGCCGATGTGATGGCATGGATGCCACTGTGCACCTATGGCTTCCATCATGCGCTGATTGCCCACACAGACGATGTGGTCCTCAACCTGTGCGCGAATGCCCTGTCCTGCCACTTCTTCCACATGGCTGATGCGGCATCCGTCGGTAGCCTCTTCGGGGAACGCATTACGCAGGGCAGCTCCGATGGGATGGGTGGAAAAATGTTCTACGTGGGCAGCGAGGTGAAGCAGTTGACGCTCGTTGAAATGGTCGGGATGCACCGCTTCTACGGCAAACTGACCGTGGGTGAGGGTGCCCGTCTTATCGAAAACCACCGTATGGAGGTTGGCGAGTGCATCCATATAGCATGCCCCTTTCACCAGTATGCCGTGGCGCGATGCTCCACCGATGCCTCCAAAGAAGGTGAGGGGAATGCTGATGACGAGAGCGCAAGGGCACGATACCACCAAGAACATCAGTGCGCGGTAGAGCCATGTGGGGAAGTTTTCGATGAAATCGCCGGAAATGAGTGGCGGAACCACCGCCAGTATCAATGCAGCAACGACCACTACAGGGGTGTAATAGCGTGCAAAGCGGGTGATGAAAGCCTCGCTTTTCGACTTATTGTCGCTGGCATGTTCCACCAAATCGATGATTTTCGACACGGTACTGTCGCCGTAAGTCTTGGTCGTAGTGACGTTGATGACACCGCTGAGATTGATACATCCCGATGTGATGTCGTCGCCTTCATGGATGTCGCGCGGTTCACTTTCACCCGTTAGTGCCACGGTGTTGAGTGCCGATGAGCCTTTGCAGACCGTTCCATCGAGGGGCACTTTCTCGCCCGGTGCGATGATGATGGTTTCTCCTACTGCCACATCTTCCGGTTTTGCATCGACGGTTTGACCGTTGCGCACCACGTGTGCCACATCGGGGCGTATGTCCATGAGGTTTGAAATGCTTTTGCGGCTCTGCCCTTCGGCATAGCCTTCAAACATTTCGCCTATCTGGAAGAACAGCATGACGAATACTGCTTCGGGAAATTCGGTGTCGGCACCGGGCAGAAATCCGATACACAACGCACCGATAGTGGCTATCGCCATGAGGAAATCCTCGTTGAACGCATCGCCATGGAGCAGTCCTTCGGCGGCTTCGCCCAGCGTTTTATGACCCACCAGGAGGTAGGGCACGAGATAAATGAGCAACAGTTGCCATGTGGGCAACGTGAGATAATGTTCTATGCAGACCGCACCGATGAGCAGTATGATGGTTGTGGCGATGACAGCCAGTTGTCGGTGAAGGCTGTTATGGTCGTGATGGTGGTGATGGTCTTGACCTTCATTGTGATGATGATGGTGTGCTTCTGCCTCAGAATGACAGTTGCAGCTGCAGTGACTGTGATGTTGATGTTCGTGTGCCATATATTATAATACGTGTTTGTTTCTGATGGCAAAGGTACACAAACCAGTGTCACGATGATATGAAAACATGGAAAAACCGCCGTTTCTTGCAACCCGATTGCAAGAAACGGCGGTTGGATTAGAAGTGATAGGTAAGTCCGGCTCTCACTTCAAAGGTCTTCGCCTTGACGTCGGCATAGTATTTGTAGTGGGTTTGTCGCTCGAAAAACGAACTTGCCATCAATAGGCTCCAACGCTTTGGCAAGTCGATTTCTATCATCGGACTGACCACCAGAAGGTGTGCATTGCCTTTGTCTCCCTGTGCATTGAGATACAGCGGGTCGATGGTGCTGAGGTCTTTATTCTCGTAACCCTTCCATGTGAAGATGCGGAAATAATGCACATTGAGGATGAACCGACCGAACCTGCCTATCTCCATGTGGGTCTTGGTCTTGATGCTGTAGCCGCTTCCCATGTTGTAGTCGCGGTCAATCACATTGAAATAGTCGCTCTTGGTGCCGCCCAGCAGTATGCCGCTGAGGAAAATGCGCTGTTCGAGACGCGTCAGCGCTCCCACCTTTGGAAATTCTACGATGACTCCCGGTCCCACCGATGCCGCTTCGCTGATGCGATAAGGGGTGAGGTCCGACCCGTTTTTCACTGGTTTCGAGTCGTAATAATTGAAGTGTTGATAGATGCCAAACTCAGCATCCATGGATTTTCCCCAATTGAACGGTGCCGACCAGAGACGTCCCAGAATGTGCAAGGAGTTGATGATGGGCTGGTTCTTGCTGAGTCCGAAGGTCACTTCAGCACTAAAGAAATCGTAGGGCTTGTTGTGGTTTTCACCATCCATGGCATCGCCGTATTCCATAAAGAGATTGACGTAGGGATTGTGTTCGCCACGGAAGATGGCACCATTGTCTGCCAGATAGCGGTCGCCCACACTGATGGAACAGTCGAGGGGGAATGCCTCACGGTCGTGGTGCAAGTAGTGGGTGGACCTCACGCGCCATGCTTCGCCCGTGATGATGCGGTTCAAACCCTTGATGGGATTGATGATGGTGGCTGCTGCCTCACGCAGGAATCTCGGGAAACCATAGGCGCGGTCGTCGAGAATGATGTCGCTGACGCGGTGTGTCACCTCTCCTATGCAGATGCCTCCCATGGTTGTAGCTATCAGATCGTTGATGGCTGGCGGTTCTTTCTCGCCTGCCACTTCCCACATGAGCGATCCAAAGAAGGAGTAGGGAGCCGATTGCCAGAAGTTGAGCCCATTGCTTCGTGCGGCATTGTAGTAGAGGTTGCCGTGGTAGGGATGGGCAAAAAGGTTGGTGGAAAACTGGTCGTTGTCCCATACAAAGCCGTTGCGGATGTTGTGACCAATGGAGTTGAGCGTGGTTTTGGCAAATTCCTCGCCCAGCACAAAACGGTCGAAACAGTGGACAAACACGTTGATGCCCGTGGCTTCGACAGCTGCTCGCCAAGGTTTAGGTTTGAGGGGCAGTGCCATGATGGAATCTGTGCAATCCATGATATCATCGTCGTTGCGTCTGATGTCGAAGATGTCTTGCTGCTGTGAACGCTGGTGGCGTATGGTCAGACCTGCCTCGATGAGCGGGCGGTTGCGGTAGTGTCGGTTGTGGCTGTAGTATCGGGTGTCGCCATAACCCACAGAGACAAAGGCACCAAGATACTTGCCCAACTGGTAGTCGGCATTGATGCGTGCCTGTATGGAATAGAGTCGTTCAGGCTTGTCGGCCTTGTGTTGGAAGGTCTCTATATGGTAGAAGCCCACATCGCCACTCAGTGTCAGTCGTGGTGTGAGGTGGAAATACTGTCCGATGCGATAATAGATGGCACCGGAAAAATCGCGGTCGAGGCCCATATAGTGGGTTCCCGCACCAAGAATGTTATAGGTGCTGCGGTTGCGGTAGCGCACGGCAGCATTGAACTTGGTGCTCGATCCGGCAGAAAACATATAGTCGATGGTGGTCTTGGCATTGATGTTGACCAGTCCTATCTTGTGTGCCAAGGTGTCGCGAGTGACGTTGACAATGCCCACCTGCCATCCCCTTGGATGTGCCAGTGCCACATTGATGAGTCCTATCTGCGAACCGTTGAGCGAGTCGGCATAGTTGGCAGCAGCCAGCTGAATGCCGCGCATATATCCCGACGACACGTTGAGGGCACCTCCCAGCTGTATGCCTTTCTCCACTCCCATCGCGATATTGCTGATGGCGCTGAGCTGTATGCCTCGGAAAGGAGCCGCCGACATATTGGTAATGGGGGAGAACTGCACACCGTTGGCATAGCTGTCAGCAATGTTTGCCACCAGTCCAAACTGCACATAGCGCATGGAATCTTGGTGACTGACAATACCTATAGGATAGTTTTGGGCGCTTGCCCCGCATGCTGCGCATAGGGCAACGACCAGTGCGGCTATCTTGTTGAAGTGATGGAAAATGGTAGTTTTCATGATGCAAATATAACTATTTGTCTGGATAAATGCCCTGATTGCCTCCGCATTTTATACTTTGTTAGTAATTGCGGTTAAGCGTTGAGGCTGAAGCTGATGAGGCTTTGCATGGAAGGGAATATGCATCATGCGACTAACCATAGTTGATGACAGGTATTGAGATTGTAGTCTAAATCTTTAAGTAATAGAGCGTTGCTGTTATGTGAAAGCCGTATCTGTTAGCAAATCAAATTGATTTGCCGAGGAAAACAAATTGATTTGCCGAGCAAAGTAAATTGATTTGCTGAGGAAAGTAATTTGTTTTGCAAGGCTATGAAACTTGCGCAACGTAGTCTGAAGATATGTATAGAAGGTAAACGAAATATTCGTTGATGATGCAAATTCATTGAGTTTGCTGAGCAAATACATTGAAATTGCTGAGTAAATTCATTGAAATTGCTGAGCAAATACATTGAAATTGCTGAGAAAGGTATGCTGCGCGATGGGTCTATATGGCTGATATTCAAGACAAACGACCCTCTTCTCGATAACTATAATAACGTCCGTCGGTGATGATGATATGGTCGAGCATGAAGATACGCATGGTCTGGCAAGCCTTTCTCACCAGTTCCGTCAGGCGGTCGTCGTTGCTACTTGGGCGATGGTTGTTGCTGGGATGGTTGTGGCAGATGGCAACTATAGTGGCATTGGCAAGCAAGGCCTCTTTCAGTATGATGCGCACATCGACCGCCGTCTCGCTGATGCCGCCATGGGAGAGACGCACTGCCTTGAGGAGATTGAAATTCTGATTCATGAGCAATGCCCATGCCTCTTCCACATCAAGGTCTTGCATCTTGGGGTGCATGTATTGATAGATCGCCTCTGCCGAATCGAGCTTAGGACGCACTTCTGCCTTTTCCATCTGGCGGCGCTTGCCCAGTTCGCATGCCGCCATAATGGTGACAGCCTTGGCAGGCCCCACACCTTTGTACTCCATGAGTTGGGCAATGCTGCGCTTGCCCAGCGTGTTGAGGTTGTTGTTACAGTCGTTGAGCACCCGTTTCATCAGATCGACGGCACTCTCTTCAGGGGTGCCCGAACCGATGAGAATGGCCATGAGCTCGGCATTGCTCAATGCTTCGGGGCCCAGTCGCATGAGTTTTTCACGCGGTCGGTCGTCTTCTGCCCATTGGGTGATGCTGAGTTTGTCCATACGGATGCTACTCGACAGAGTAAGTTTATTTATAGAAATTCTTCTCGAAAGCCGTAAACTCGTCTTGCTTTCTGACACAGCGCTTCCACCAAGACTCTATGAATCCGAAGCCATAACCCATAAGCTGGACAAAGGCAGCGGGCACACTGAGGATGCCAACCTTCAGACTCTTGTTGCACACGGTGGAGTCGATCAGAATGATGAGTGAATAGAGTAGGATGGGAATCCACGGACAGACAAACAGCCACAGCCATTGGCCTTCGGGACAATAGTGCATCAGCGCACGGCCTACGGCGCTGGCAAGGATAAGGGCAATGACGCCTACGGTGAAGACCATAGGCAGCAGATGCACTAATTTGAGCGTGCCGGGATGGAGCTTCTCAAGGTTGATGCGTGCTATGCCGCTGTTATACACCTGGCGGAAAAACTTGCGGAAGTCGGTGCGGCGCTTATGCCAAACCCATGCTTCGGGGAAGAGTCGGGTGGAATAGCCTGCTTCTACTATGCGATAACTGAAGTCGATATCCTCGCCAAAACGCATCTTGGCAAATCCATTCAGATGGGCATAGACCTCACGACGAATACCCATATTGAACGAACGGGGATAGAACTTGTCGAGTTTGGCTTTGCCACCGCGGATGCCGCCGGTGGTAAAAAAACTCGTCATCGAGTAGGAAATGGCCTTCTGGATGGCAGTAAACGAGGGATGTGAAGCGTCGGGACCGCCGAAAGCATCGACGGGATGCTGATTCAACTCGCGGTTGATGGCAACAAGATAGCCGTCGGGCAATACCACATCGGAGTCAAGCACGATGATATAATCGCCTGCAGATCGCTCAGCACCATAGTTGCGGCTCATGCCGGGACCGCTGTTTTCCTTATTGTAATAATGCAAATCAAGGATGCTTGCGAATTTCTCGCAAACATCCTTGCATGGGATTTGTGATCCGTCCTCTACTACAATTACCTCAAAATCGGTCTCTGTTTGAGAGCAAAGACTCTCAAGCAACTCGCCTATCTCATCGGGGCGATTATAGACGGGGACGATGATGGAATATTTCATTTACTCCTTTACGCGGTTCAAGTAACTGCCGTCGCGGGTGTCAACCTGTACGAGGTCACCCTCGTCAACAAACAGGGGAACGCGAATCTCTACACCAGTCTCCAGTGTAGCAGGCTTGGTAGCATTGGTAGCGGTATCGCCCTTGATGCCTGGCTCAGAGTGAGTGATGCGAAGATTGGTCTTCACAGGCATTTCGGCAAAGAGGATAGTGTTGGTGTCGGCGTCGCTGACAACTTCTACGATATCGCTCTCCTTCATGAAATCAACACCGGTAATCAGATCCTTGGCAATGGGAATCTGGTCGAAAGTCTCTTGGTTCATGAAAATGTAGTCAGCACCTTCCTGATAAAGATACTGGTAGGGACGACGCTCCACACGAACGTCTTCAAGGGCTTCACCGATGTTGAAACGCTTTTCCAATACACGACCGCTTACCACATCCTTGAGAGTAGTACGCATGATGGTGTTTCCTTTACCTGGCTTCACGTGGAGGAAGTCGATGCAGAAATAGAGCTTGCCATCCATGCGGATGCAGGTGCCCTTCTTGATGTCTTGTGATTTAATCATATTGTTTTATCTGTAAAATTGTAACTTCTTATGGCTTAGTTTGTAAAAAGCGGTGCAAAGTTACGAAGAAAATATAAAAAAACGGCTTTTTATGTGCTAAAAATCGTATAAAACTTGCGTATTTCGAAAATAATGCGTAATTTTGCAACCCGAATTGTGGAATAATAACAAAAATAAAAATATAATAAGACAATGAAAAGAACATTTCAGCCTCACAATCGTCGTCGCGTGAACAAGCATGGTTTCCGCGAGCGTATGGCAAGCAAGAATGGTCGTCGCGTGCTGGCTTCACGCCGCGCTAAGGGCCGCAAGAAGTTGACCGTATCTCACGAGAATCACGGTAAGTAAATGACGGTTCCAGTAGGAGACGAAACAAGAACATAGAGAGACAACCCATGAGGTTGTCTCTCTTTTTTTTGTTTATTCATTTGGTAGTATGGATTATTCTTCGTACTTTTGCCCATTGGTTACACCTATTAATAATATATGAACGTCAAGGAATTCTTTGGAAAACTGTTCAGTCCCTATCTGTGCTTCCATCTGCTGGCTATGGCGGCAGTGGTCATACTCATCATCGTGGGCATCAACGTGGGACTCAGTATATATACTAAGCACGGAGTGGGAATACCCGTGCCTGACCTGAAAAACATGGATTATAACAAGGCAGACCAACTGCTGCAGCAAGACGGACTGAAAATTGCTGTTAGCGACTCTGGATATGTCAAGACTCTGCCAGCCAACTGCATACTCGCACAAAGTCCAGACTATGGCACAAAAGTGAAAGAAGGCCGCGTCATCTATGTCACGGTCAACTCGCCATCGTCGCCTACAATAGAAATACCAGACATTGTTGACAACTCAAGCTACAGAGAAGCTGAGGCGAAGCTCAAATCGCTCGGATTCAATGTGCTGCCTGCAAAAAAAGTAGCAGGAGAGAAAGATTGGGTCTATGGCATACTCTGCAGAGGAAGAAGAGTGGCTAACGGAGACCGCATCTCTATAGAATATCCACTCACACTCATGGTGGGAAAAGGTACCTACGACGACCAAGATGTAGATATAAACTATGTGGGACCCGATGCCGGATATGGCAACGAAACACAAAGTGGGGGAGATGTCGATGATTTTCAAGAAGTGACAGCACCATAACCATTAACCGCCAACGCCGATATAACGACTGTAATGAAAGATAAAAGCAACGAAATAAACGAAATAGGATACGACGAAATCGAAATGGATGACGATTTCGGACTCGATGCGGACCAACAAGGGAGCAACGACGGACCTTCTGACGACGGACTGTATGAGCATTTGCGCATGGAAGTCGATAAAGGACAAGTGCCCGTGAGAATCGACAAATATATGTCGGAGCATGTGCAGCACTCGTCCAGAAACAGAATACAGAAGGCTGCCGATGCGGGATATGTACATGTGAACGGCAATCCTGTCAAAAGTAACTATAAGGTCAGACCGGGTGATATCATCACGCTGATGCTCGACAGACCACACCATGATACGTCAATCGTGCCGGAAAACATACCAATCGATGTGGTATATGAGGACGACCAACTGATGGTGGTCAACAAACCAGCAGGACTCGTGGTGCATCCGGGATGTGGAAATTTTACAGGAACACTCGTCAATGCCATAGCATGGCACTTGCGGGATCTGCCGACATACGACCCCAACGACCCCGCTGTTGGACTCGTACACCGTATAGATAAAGATACAAGCGGACTCCTCGTAGTGGCTAAAACACCAGAGGCAAAGACAGAACTCGGTGCCCAGTTCTTCAATCACGATACACACAGAAGTTATAATGCACTCGTATGGGGAAACCTTACCGAAGACAGTGGACGCATAGAGGGAAATATAGGACGCGATCCGAAGGATAGACTGCGCATGGCGGTATTCACACCAGGCGGAGATATCGGTAAAACGGCGGTCACACACTATCGGGTACTGGAGCGATTCGGGTATGTGACACTCGTCGAATGCAGACTCGAAACTGGGAGAACACACCAGATACGTGCACACATGAAACATATAGGACACCCGCTCTTCGGAGATGAACGATATGGCGGAATGGAAATACTAAGAGGTGAACGCTCTGCATCCTATAAGGCGTTTATACAAAACTGCTTCAAAATATGTGGAAGGCAAGCGCTACACGCACGCACACTCGGATTTGTGCATCCTGTCACCAAACAGCAAATGGACTTCAATTCGCCATTGGCAGCTGATATGGAGGCGCTGATTGAAAAATGGCGCAAATATATGAAACCGGAACAACAAACAATATAACAACATACACGAATGATCAACAATTTGAAACGTGACATCGCCATCGTATGCGGTGGCGACTCTTCAGAGCACGACGTATCGCTGCGCTCAGCACAAGGACTCTTTTCGTTTTTCGACAAAGAGCGGTATAATGTATATATCGTCGATGTAAAAGGACAGGACTGGAATGTGGAACTGCCCGACGGAACTACTGCGCGCATCGACCGTAACGACTTTTCTTTTGTGGAAAACGGAAAGGCTAAAACATTCGATTATGCCTATATCACCATTCATGGAACACCAGGAGAAAACGGTATCATGCAGGGATATTTCGACCTCGTGGGGGTCCCATACAGTACAAGTGGCGTGCTCGTTGAGGCTATGACTTTCGATAAGTTTGTGCTCAACCAGTATCTCAAAGGATACGGAGTGAGCGTGGCTGATTCTCTGCTCATCAGACAAGGATATGAAGAACTGGTGTCTGACGAGGAAATTGAGGCTCGTATCGGAATGCCATGCTTCGTAAAACCGGCTGCAGATGGATCGTCATTCGGTGTTTCCAAAGTGAAAAACCGTGACCAACTGGCTCCTGCTATCAGAAAAGCTATGATGGAAAGCTCGGAAGTGATGGTCGAACAGTATCTGGAAGGTACCGAGATTTCTATCGGTGTATATAAGACTAAAGAGAAATCGGTTGTGTTTCCTGCTACAGAAGTCGTGACAACAAACGAATTTTTCGACTATGATGCTAAGTATAATGGACAGGTACAGGAGATTACACCTGCCCGTCTGTCAGAAGATGTGACACGGCGCGTTAAAGAAATTACCAGTCATATCTATGATATCCTGCACTGCAATGGCATCATACGCATTGACTATATCATCTCTAAGGAGGGAAAAATTTCTATGCTCGAAGTGAATACAACTCCTGGAATGACACCTACCAGCTTCATACCGCAACAGGTTAAGGCTGCGGGACTCAAAATGAGCGACGTGCTCACCGATATTGTTGAAAACCAATTCTGATACGAATATTATGGCTATTCCTGCTGAATTCGACGAGATAAGACCCTATGATACGGGAGAAGTGCAACAGGCTTTCAATGAATTGCTTGCTGACAGACAATTCTCGACCATGCTACGTGGCATCGTGCCGTGGCTGCCTAAATCATTGAGAAACGCTGTGCTGAAAATGGCTTTCATTGGGGTTAAGTCGCCACTCGACTTCCAGAAAAGGTTTATGAAACCTATCGTGCGACATATCATACGGAAGCATACGGACGGATGCACATTCGATGATAACTGTTTGCCACGAGATTTCAGTCTCAGATATACATTTGTCAGCAACCATAGAGATATCGTACTCGACTCGGCACTACTCGACGTCATGCTCGTAGAAGCAGGGTATCCTACTACCGTGGAAATAGGTATCGGAGATAATCTCCTGATTTACCCATGGATAAAAAGGTTGGTGCGCATGAATAAGGCGTTTACGGTCAGACGGGGACTCACGCCAAAAGAGATGTTGCGCTCTAGCCAAATCATGAGCAGATATATACATTATGCGGTAACACAAAAGCATGAAAATATCTGGATCGCACAGCGTGAAGGAAGAGCAAAGGATTCTGACGACCGTACGCAGGATTCTGTACTGAAGATGTTGGCAATGGGAGGCGAGGGGAAACCTATCGATAGCCTCCGTGAAATCAATATCGTTCCACTCACCATCAGCTATGAGTTCGACCCATGCGATTATCTTAAAGCACAGGAATTTCAGCAGAAACGTGATAATCCGGCATTCAAGAAAAGTCGCCAGGATGATCTCGATAACATGAAAACAGGTATCTTCGGATATAAGGGACGTGTGCATTATCATTGTGCAGCACCCATCAATACATGGATCGACGAACTCGGTGAGCTGCCAAAAACGGAGTTTTTTGCAGCACTCAGTAAGCGTATTGACCGTGAACTGCATGCTAATTACCGCCTGTTCCCCTGCAATTACATTGCACTCGACGAGTTGGAAGGAACAAAAAAATATGCACAACATTATACCGAGGCGGACAAAAAACGATTCGAAGACTATCTCAAAGGACAATTGGAGAAGGTGAAAATCGCTAATCCTGACGTGAAATTCCTACGGGAACGCATGCTTACCATGTATGCAAATCCATTGCGCAACTATCTCAAAGCCAAAGCGGAGTAAACTGCAGCAGCTATAAGTTGGCGCATGACATATAACAAACGGAAATCTCTGGGGCTTCTTTCCGAAGAAAACCTCAGAGATTTCTGTTTTCTATCATACGACCTCCATCACTTCAATATAATGAAGGAAAAAGATTTCCAGATGGTTTGAATGTCATTTTCCAGATATTCAAACGCCGACTTCTCAGTGGTCTTTCCCAGTTTCTTGGATATTCTTATGTACTTTCTTGGATATTCTTTCACAGCTCCCTGGATATTCTTTCGTAGTCTCCAGGTTCTCTTGGGTAACTCTATATATCATCTTTCAGACGTCTAATTAGCATCCGGATCGTGTTCGATTGGTATTCGATTGCCGTTCGGCTTGTGTCTGATTGTTGTTTAATTGATGTTCGGTAACGCTTTCTCTATAATTTTCGAACACCATGATAACGTCATGTTTCAAAGTTTGTTATCCAACGAAGGTGTTCGAGTATTCGATTTTTGCGACCTCACGTGTGTGCATGCATGCACACGTAATGCCTCAAGCAACTCTTCTTGCAAAGTCAAATGAGCATTTCGTTCCAGTAGCTTGACTTGATCATTTTATCATCATACATTCCATTTCCTCTACTCCAATCGCCCCTATTCTTTGCGTTTCCCCGCAGCTTTTCCCTCTAAAATCTCCTCCGTTCTTTGTGCATTTCCGCAACGCCCATCGCCTGTTCTTTGTGTTTTCCCGCAGCTCTTCCCTCTAAAATCTCTTCCGTTCTTTGCACATTTTCGCCAAGTTTTCCCTCTAAAGTGGAATTTTGAAATAGCGGCATTGGCGTGTTTCAGGTGCTTTTTCAGCCATCGGAAATGAAGAGAAAGATTTGTGCGCGTCCACACGTCCTTTATATATAATAAATAAGGAGTTCCCGTTTTGCAGCTTGACAGAAATCAATCTCTGCAAAAAAGTTTCATGAAATCTGCATTTTTTTCT
>SAMEA104315432__coassemble_276_pt1 | contig 27906 bp, 19 predicted proteins | sample SAMEA104315432__metabat2_low_PE_029 | metagenome-assembled genome bin SAMEA104315432 (sample SAMEA104315432) | gut metagenome | biome: Monkey gut; feature: monkey-associated habitat; material: faeces | place: China | collected 2013 | reverse complement strand
GTGTTATCTAATATTTGATAAAGGTGTTATCCAATATTTGATAAAGGTGTTATCAAGGCTTGTCAAAGTGCTGATAAACGATAGTATTTTATAAGGAAAATAGGATCACGCTTTACTTTTGTCCTTACAGGACGTAGGCTAAATAAAATCATACACCCCAGGGTGTTACCCTGGGCTATGAAGATTTTGCCCCATTCGGGGCGTTAGTAACCCAGCGACTAAAGACGGGCTAATACCCAGCGACTAAAGATGTGTTAATAACCAAACAAGCAAAGACGGGCTAATACCCAACAACTAAAGTCGGGCTAATACCCAACAACTAAAGATGTGTTAATAACCAAACAAGCAAAGGCGGGCTGAAAGCCCAATGGTTTCCTTAGCCCAGGGCATCGCCCTGCGGATATGAATGCACATAATCAACCACGTCCTGAAAGGACAAAAGTAACTCAGCTCTGCTCTTTTGCCGAAAACAATAGTAATTCCACATTGAAAAGCATCATTCTTTAGGCTGATTCGTGTACATCACATCGTTGCACTGGTGGTCGATAATCCTGAATTTCAAGCAATCGACCACCGCATATAGCGCTGAATGACAGCGCGATACACGGATCGGTGGTCGAGTGGTCGAAATTTTTCTGAAAACTGAATTTTATATAAGCACTTTGGGTGCTCCTTTCTGTAGCACCCAGTCGCTTGTCGAATGACGGAATAGAGCCAAAAAGGCTGATATTCAACAGTTTCTATTTGCCGAGTTGCTGTCTGAAGTTGAGCGCAGCACCGATGGCAGTACAAAATTCAGAGTATTTCGGTATGTGGAAACGCACGTTGTAGAGTTTTTCCAGCATAGGATAAATCTCTTTGCATTGGGGGTAGAGCGTCAGATTGCCTATCAGTACAAAGTCTTTGATGCCCGTGTTGAGGGCGGAAAGAATGCTCGCCGAACCGATGCTCTGCAATACCATGGTGATAATGCCAAGGGCAATATCCTCGCGTGGCGCGTCATACTGTGCCTTGCTGAATAGCGATGCGGTGGCATTCATGGGGAGGCCGGGCAAAGGGCGAGTAGAGATGTCGCCGATGAGCAAGTTGATGTTGCGGATGTCGCCACGGAGTGCCAGACTCGAAATCTGTTTCGGATCGCTTGTGTTGAGCATCACACGCGATAGACCCTGTACGGTTCCACCTCCAATACCGATACCTCCGATGTGTCGGATCTCATCGCCATCACATTGCACAAAGCTGGTTCCTGTGCCCATCGATACTACAATGGCTTTCGAGAGACCGCTTTCAAAGCGTGCGCCCAAGCCATCTGCTATGAATTCGTCGGTCTTGCCTGTTGGCAATCCATAGACGGGTCCGTCGATATATGCCGATCCCACACCAGTCACCATGACTTGTTCAACGTCGCTGAGGCTGATGTTGTTGTCGTGAAGATACTTCCCGAAAGCTCCGTAGAGTGATGTGACGGGATCGACCGCAGTAATGCGGATGGGTGAAAGAACATGTTGTTCGTGCAGTCCAACAATCTTGGTGGTCGATATGCCCACGTCAATGCCGATGATGATTCCCATTGGTTTTTACTTTCTTTTTTGTTTGTTAGTTCGTTTATCCGCCGACAAAGGTACGAATAAGCGAGCAGAATAAAAAAGAAATGCCCAAATTTCTTTTTATTCTCGAGCGTGAGTACCTTGGGCGCTAAAGCGCCAAAGTACGAATAAGCGAGCAGAATAGAAAAGAAATGCCCAAATTTCTTTTTATTCTCGAGCGCGAGTACGATATGTAGAAAAGTAAAACCCCTGCCAACTAAATGTTGAACAGGGGCTTAAATGAAAGGAGGAGTGGTACCTCCAGGAATCGAACCGGGGACACACGGATTTTCAGTCCGATGCTCTACCAACTGAGCTAAGGCACCATATTCGGTTTTGCAATCCTTTCGTTTGCGGTTGCAAAGGTACTACATAATTTTGATATACCAAACAAACCGCATGAAAAAGTGCTATTTGTTAACGAATTTTAAGAACTTTCGCCCTTTTTGCCTCCATTTACCTTTATTTTTGCGCTTATTTTGCCATTATTGCAGTGGATTCCAACCTTGTGCTTTTAGTGGAAATTCTTGGTCATCGCGTGTCACAAGCACCTGTCCGAGGCTATCCTTTGTGATGTGTCCGATGAGGCGAACATCGTCGATGGCCTGGATTTTCTCATGGTCACCAATAGGAACGGTGAACAGCAATTCATAGTCTTCGCCGCCGTTGAGTGCGCAGGTGGTCACGTTCATGTTGAGTTCTTCTGCCATTACCGCAGTCTGATAGTCGATGGGGATCTGCTTCTCGAAGATACGGCATCCCACATGGCTTTGCTTGCAGATGTGCATCAGTTCGCTTGACAGTCCATCGCTGATATCCATCATAGCTGTGGGGCGTATGCCGGCAGCACGGAGCTTTTCGATAATATCGCCGCGTGCCTCGGTGCGCAGTTGGCGCTGGAGCAGATATTCTTTGCCGGCAAAGTCGGGCTGGAACTGGGCCAGACTCTCCAATGCCTTTTTATCGCCTTTGCGCTTGGCTTCGTCAACTTGTGAATAGTAAACTGATTTCTCACGTTCTAAGAGTTGCAGTCCCATATAGGCAGCGCCAAGGTCTCCGCTGACACATATCAGGTCGGTCTCTTTGGCTCCGTTGCGATAGACGATATCCTCTTTCTTGGCTTCTCCGATACAGGTGATGGAGATGGCGAGACCAGTATAAGAAGAGGTGGTGTCGCCTCCTACGATATCCACATGCCATTTGTCGCATGCCAGGCGCAGTCCGTTGTAGAACTGTTCCATATCTTCTACGGTGAAGCGCTTGCTTACTGCCAGACTGACGGTCAGTTGGCGTGGGGTGCCGTTCATGGCGAAGATGTCGCTGATGTTGACCATGGCAGACTTGTAGCCAAGGTGCTCTAAATCTATATAGGTGAGGTCGAAGTGTACGCCTTCCATCAGCATGTCGGTGGTGACGAGTACTTTGCTGTTGGGGTAACTGAGTACGGCGCAGTCATCGCCTACGCCGTACTTTGTTGATTCATTCTGTGGTTTGATGTCTTTGGTCAGTCTGTCGATCAGTCCAAATTCACCCAGTTTTGCTATTTCCATGTATTTGTTTATGCTCTGTTAATCATTTCACGCATGATCTCGGTCATCAAAGGCTGTGCCTTGTTGGCTGCTTCCTGTACTTCTTCGTGACTTACTTCTACGGGATCGTCGAAGCCGCCAAGGTCGGTAATGACGCTCACACCGAAGGTCTTGATGCCGCAATGGTGGGCTACAATTACTTCGGGGACGGTACTCATGCCGATGGCATCGCCGCCCATTTTGGCAAACATGCGGTATTCTGCTGGTGTCTCAAAGGTAGGACCCTGTACGCCGATATATACACCATGCTGCACTTTGATGCCTTTTTCTGCTGCCACTTTATCGGCTTCTGCCACCAGTTGCAGGTCGTATGGCTCGTGCATATCTGGGAAGCGAGGTCCGGTGGGGAAGTTTTTTCCGCGCAAGGGGTGTTCGGGGAATAGGTTGATGTGGTCGGTGATGATCATGAGGTCACCGATATTGAACTGTGGGTTCATGCCTCCGGCTGCATTTGACACGAAAAGCGTCTTGATGCCCAGTTCGTACATGACGCGTACGGGGAACGTTACTTCCTTCATCGAATAGCCTTCGTAGAAGTGGAAGCGTCCTTGCATGGCCATGATGTCCTTGTTGCCCAGTTTGCCGAAGATGAGTTTGCCAGAGTGGCCTTCTACGGTAGAAATGGGGAAATTGGGGATTTCGCTGTATGGGAATTCGTATTTATCAGTTATTTCGGAAGCTAATTGTCCGAGTCCTGTTCCCAGAATGATCGCTGTTGTGGGATTTGTGGTCATCCTTTCTTTGATCCAGGATGCTGTTTCTTGAATTTTTTCGTACATAGCTGATGATGTATTGGTTAAACATTTCGCCCTGGTCCAGCATGAAGCTGATGGTTACAGGGAGTATATACATATTGTTTTTTACTTCTTCGCTTAGTCCTTCGACGTCGTACAGACGGGCTGCGTCTTTCTCTGTTGTGATGAGCAGACGTGGTTTCGGCAGTTGTTCGAAGGTGTTGTTGATGTGCTGAATGTCTTTGCTTTTGAACTGATGGTGGTCGCTGTAGGTCAGCGGAGTCAGGTGCGTGGTGTAGGGCTTTAAGTCCTGTATCATCTGTTTGGGCGATGCAATACCGGTGAGCAACAGGATGTGTTCGTCGGCTTTGATGCTTTCGAGTGGTCGTTTGCCCTGATTCTGTTTGTCCTGTCCGCCGAACATGGGGCGTAGCGGTCCGTATTTCAACGAGGTGAAGTAGAGCGACTGGTAGGCATAGAGCTGCATCATCTTGTTGGTCACGCGATATTCCATCGGTTTCATGTCTTTAGGACATTTTGTCACGATGACAACATCTGCGCGGTCTTTGGCAGACAACGGTTCGCGCAGTCTGCCTGCTGGCAAGAGGCAGTCGTCGATAATCAGACGATGGTAATCCACCAAGAGAATATTGATGCCTGGCTGCACGTAACGGTGCTGGAACGCATCGTCGAGCAGGATGACATCAGCCTTGTTGAGCTCTGTCAGTTGGTCGATGCCGTGGCAACGCTTTTTGTCAACTGCCACGGTGATGTCGGGATATTTCCTTTTCATCTGAAACGGTTCGTCGCCGATGCGCTTCATCGGTGTGTCGTCGTCTGCCAAGACAAATCCTTTGCTCTTGCGCTTATAGCCACGACTGAGTACTGCCACCTTGCAATGGTCTTTCAGCAGTTCGATAAGATATTCCACGTGAGGGGTTTTTCCAGTACCGCCAACTGTGATATTGCCCACCGAGATGACGGGTATGTCAAACGAACGGCTTTTCAGCATATTCATCTCAAAGGCCATGTTGCGAAGCTTCACACCGAGTCCGTAAAGCCAGCTCAGCGGAAGTAGCCATTTGTTGATGCGGATGAAATTCCCTCTTGCGTTCATATATTATATTAAGGTGTAATTATCGAATAGTAAGGAAATAGGGCAGGCGAGCCTGTATCTTACTCATGTTTTCCACCTGCTTGATGTAGCGGAGCGGCTCGTAGAGTTCGCCGAAAGTGGCTTGCATTTGTTCGTCGAGATAGCTGCCGCTATTGCCACTTGCCGATGCCAGAAGGGCATCATACCAACTGCTTGAAGTCTGATACTCGCTGGCGTAATATTCGTCGAGCTTTGCCAGTTGGGCGGCTTTCTTGACTGCGTCGTCGAGCGAACCGATTCCATCTACGAGATGAATCTTCAGGGCGTCGTTGCCCAGCCATACACGGCCTTGTGCAATCTGCTCCACTTGGGCTACGGACATCTTGCGTCCGTCAGCCACACGTTTGCGGAAGAGTTCGTAGCCTTTGCCGATATATTTGTCGAGGATAGCCATCTCTTCTGCGTTCAAGAATCGTGAACGCGTGCCGAAGTTGGCATGTTTGTTGGTTTTTACCTCGTCAAACTTGATGCCGAGCTTGTCTTTCATCAGTTCGCTATAGTTGAGGAACATGCCGAAGATACCGATAGAACCGGTAATGGTAGTGGGATCGGAGTAGATATAGTTGGCTGCACAACTGATGTAATAGCCTCCCGATGCTGCGTATCCGCCCATGGAAACCACTACGGGCTTCTTGGCTTTCAACTTGGTGACTGCGTGCCAGATTTGTTCTGAAGCATAGGCAGAACCACCAGGTGAGTTGACGCGGAGTACTACTGCTTTCACATCGTCGTCGTCTGCCAGTTCTTCCAAGTCCTTACACATATCTTTTCCCACGATACAGGTTTGTGGATTCATGGGATTGCTGTTGTCTTCATCTACAATATCTCCATAAGCATAATAGACCACAACCTTGTCGCCACGATTTTTCTTATCCTCCACATTGAGCATATCGCCCAGACTGAGTTGTGGAATGTCGGTGTCGGTATCGATGTCGAGGCGTTTCTTGATGACGTTTTTCACTTCATCAGCATACATGGTCTTGTCGATGAGGCGCAGTTTGATGAGCTCCTGTGCATCGGTCAAATCCATGAAACGATCGGCGTATGCGTTGAGCGAGTCGGTAGAAATCTTACGGCTGGCAGATACGTCTTTGAGCATTACCTTCCATATGCCTGTCACATAGGCAGTCACCTGTTCGCGGTTAGCTTCGCTCATGCCGTCGGCAGTCACTTGCTCTGGTGCGCTCTTGTATTTTCCTACTTTGCAGAGTTCAAACTTAACGCCAAACTTAGCGAGCAAATCTTTGTAGAATACAGGTTCGGCAGCCAGTCCGTGCCAACCAATCTGACCTTGTGGGTTGAGCAGAATCTGGTCAGCCACCGAGCAGAGGTAGTATTCGCTCTGGCTGTATCCGTCGGAGTAACTGATGATCCATTTACCACTCTTCTTGAAGTCGAGTAATGCCTCGCGAATGGCATGGAGTGATGCTGGCGAGTCTGTTGCCATTCCGTCTGCCTGAATGTAGATACCTTTGATTTTCTCGTTGTCTTTTGCTTTATGGATAGCACTTATAATGTCGTTGAGTCCGTCGATAGTGGTGTTGCTGCCTTTCAGAAATCCTATCGGATTGTCTGTGCCGCGTTCATCAATGTTGTTATTGAGCACAAGGGTGAATACTGAACCGTCTTTCACCTGAACGGTTGATGCGGTGCTTGCGGCAAGGCCGACCAGCGAGATAACACCCAATATGCCTACGATAACAGTAAGCATGACGATTCCAGTTATGGTTGCGCCTACGTATTTAATAAATTCTTTCATAATTTATTGTTTTGATATGGTTTGTTGTCTTTTGAATAAAATCCGATAGTACACATTTCGTTGCAAAGGTAGTGCAAACCGAGCGAAATACAAAGAAAAACCCCGTTTTTCTTTTATTTCCGAGGTGCCGCCTACCTAAGGTGCTTTGCATCAAAGGTAGTGCAAACCGAGCGAAATACAAAGAAAAACCCCGTTTTTCTTTTATTTCCCCTTTTGCTCTCCCATCTACTTCCCATTATTGTCTGTCAGTTTTGGGGACTTACTTGGGACTTACTTGGGAGTTAGTTGGGAGTTACTTGGGACTTACATCGGACTTACTTGATAAATCTCGCTACATATAAAGATGGCAACATCCCGAATGCATCCCGAACGCATCCCGAACATTAAAGATGTCATAAGCATCATTAAAAATCGTGGCAGAAGTTATGCTCACATCAGTCTTACACCTTATTTATATATGATTCCCCGCTTCTTTGTGGCAGTCATATACGGAGTGGAAGTGTGACAATGTGTCAGTCTTTGGCGAATGGCACACTTTTGGCATATTGACTGACAGAAGAAATTTAAATTTAAAACAGATAAAGATTATGATGAACATTAAACCATTAGGTGACCGCGTGCTGGTATTGCCCGCGCCCGCAGAAGAAAAGATTGGTGGAATTATCATTCCTGATACAGCTAAAGAGAAACCTCTCCACGGTAAAATTGTTGCTGCCGGACAGGGCACTAAGGACGAAGAGATGATTCTGAAAGCCGGCGACGAAGTGCTTTATGGCAAATATAGCGGTACCGAACTTGAGTTTGAAGGTGAGAAATATCTGATGATGCGCCAGAGCGATGTGCTCGCCATTATCGAGAAATAATCAATTGACAATAATAAAAGAATAAGGAAGAAACATTATGGCAAAAGATATTAAATTCAATATTGAAGCTCGTGACCTGTTGAAAAACGGTGTCGATCAGTTGGCTAATGCAGTAAAGGTAACCCTCGGTCCTAAAGGACGCAACGTGGTTATCGAGAAGAAGTTTGGCGCTCCACAGATCACCAAGGACGGTGTTACGGTAGCTAAGGAAATCGAACTCGAAGATAAATTTGAGAACACAGGTGCTCAGTTGGTAAAGAGTGTTGCTTCTAAGACTGGTGACGATGCCGGTGATGGAACAACTACTGCCACCATTCTCACTCAGGCTATTGTGACCGAAGGTCTGAAAAACGTTACCGCAGGTGCCAATCCTATGGACTTGAAACGCGGTATTGACAAGGCTGTGAAGGCCGTGGTTGACCACATCAAGGAGAGCGCTGAGCAGGTTGGCGACAACTACGACAAGATTGAACAGGTTGCTACAGTAAGTGCTAACAACGATGAGGAAATCGGTAAACTCCTTGCCGACGCTATGCGCAAAGTATCTAAAGATGGTGTCATCACCATTGAAGAGTCTAAGAGCCGCGATACCCACATCGGTGTTGTAGAGGGAATGCAGTTCGACCGCGGTTACCTCTCAGGCTATTTCGTAACCGATTCAGACAAGATGGAGTGTATCATGGAGAATCCTTACGTGCTCATCTACGATAAGAAGATCAGCAATATCAAGGATTTCTTGCCCATCCTGCAGCCTGCTGCTGAAAGCGGACGACCCTTGCTCGTTATTGCCGAGGACGTGGATTCAGAGGCTTTGACCACATTGGTTGTAAACCGTCTGCGTGGTGGTTTGAAGATCTGTGCTGTCAAGGCTCCTGGCTTTGGCGACCGTCGTAAGGCTATGCTCGAAGATATTGCCATTCTGACAGGTGGTGTCGTTATCAGCGAAGAGAAAGGTTTGAAACTGGAGCAGGCTACCCTCGAAATGCTGGGTACTTGCGATAAGGTTACCGTATCTAAAGACAATACAACTATTGTCAATGGTGCTGGCAACAAAGAGAATATCAAGGATCGTATTGCACAGATCAAAAAAGAAATCGAACTCACTACCAGCAGCTACGATAAAGAGAAACTGCAGGAGCGTCTGGCCAAATTGGCAGGTGGCGTAGCCGTTCTTTACGTCGGCGCTAATAGTGAAGTTGAGATGAAAGAGAAGAAAGACCGTGTTGACGATGCACTCTGCGCTACACGTGCTGCCATTGAGGAAGGCGTTGTTGTGGGTGGCGGTACTACCTACATTCGTGCACTCGACGTACTGAAAGACGTGAAGGGTGTGAATGCCGACGAGCAGACCGGTATCAATATTGTAGAGCGTGCCATCGAAGAACCACTTCGCCAGATAGTACGCAATGCAGGCGGTGAAGGTGCTGTGGTAGTTCAGAAAGTACGCGAAGGCAAGGGCGACTTCGGTTACAATGCCCGTACTGGCAAGTATGAAGACCTGCGTGCTGCCGGTATTGTTGACCCAGCCAAGGTTGCTCGCGTAGCTTTGGAGAATGCAGCCTCTATCGCTGGCATGTTCCTGACTACTGAGTGTCTTATCGTTGACAAACCAGAAGAGCATCCTGCCATGCCAATGGGCGGCAACCCAGGTATGGGCGGAATGATGTAAAAATTTGTAAGCCAAACATATCAAAAACCGGGAGATTGAACGTCGTTTCAGTCTCCCGGTTTGATTTATATCAATTTTAAGTAATTTTTTGTCTAAATAATTTGCATCGTGTTTATAAAACTCTTATCTTTGCAACGTTGAAAGTTAAAATCAACGCAAAATGATATGATTATTAGAAAATAAGAGATATTTTTTTGATTTGTTTTAGTAGATTAGTTTTTAAGTAGTTTGTTTTGAAACCGGCTGTCGTGATGACAGCCGGTTTTTTAATGTCATCAGATGGGGTTGAAAATAAAACGGCTTTTATTTTGTTTTTCGCCCACTTCATAGTATCTTTGTACCCAATATGAATAAGAGTAATTGGCTAATATGGATACTCAAGGCTATAGTAGCCTATGGTATATATCTCATAGTGTATGGACAGACCACTTCACGTCTGTCGGCTTTCTGCATGTCGCTTGGCATTATGATATTGCTGGTGTTTGCGGAATATGCCGTAGAACAATGGGTGGAGCGTCGTCGTGAACGTAAAGAGAAAGAAGATGAGGAATAGATGGTTGGCGCTTGTCGCATCTTGGTTGTGCCTGTTGCCGATGGTTGCCCAACAAAACTATCGGCCCGAAGGACGTGCCTTTGTCTGCGAGAATGGCAACAACCGTTATACTCGTGCCCTATATGGTGGCCCTACCGACTATCGCATAGAGACCAGCGATCGCCCTGTCTTTGCTATTGCCAAGAAGGGGCATCATCGCCATGTGGCTTTCAAAGTCAATGGTATCGACCTTGAAAATGCTGCTTATTGCAAAGCATGGTATGTTGATGGTATGCGCAGTTATCGCTTGCGCGACAAGAGGTTAGGCAAAACTGATGTGCTGGTGGATGTTGTGGCGCTACACAACCGAGAGGGGGCCGTGTGGCGACTGATGTCTGGCGACAATTCTTTTGATGTGACTTGTACGCTGAGTGGCGTGAAACAACCGAAGTTGCATCGTAACGGCGACCTGGGTGTAGATGGTCGTGACTGCTTCGATGCAGCCCAGAATGATGCCGACCGACAGGTGGTGAAATGTCCCAATTCCTCTCCCGTATATGTTGTGGTGATGCTTGACAAAGTGGTCAACATGTCGCCCGACCAACAAACACAACTCTTTGCCGAAGCCGTAGCTTATAATCAGAAGATGGCTTCGCGTGTGACGTTCGACACTCCTGATCCTTATATCAATACTTTGGGTGGCGCACTTGTGATGGCTGCCGATGGTGATTGGGATGGACAAACATGGTTGCATGGCTGTGTAGGCTGGCGAATGCCGCTGGCAGGATGGCGTGCCGGATACCTCGGTGATGTGCTGGGTTGGAATGATCGCGCACGCTCACATTTTGATGCTTATGCCCGTAGTCAGGTTAACAAAGTATCAGCAACGCAATCGCACCCTGCACAAGATGAGAAACAACATCTTGCACGTGCAGAAAAACGATGGGGAACACCCATGTATAGCAATGGTTACATCTGTCGGAATCCGAATCGCAACGATCAGATGCACCATTATGACATGAATCTTAACTATATCGACGAACTGCTTTGGCACTTCCAATATAATGCCGATATAGCCTATATACGAAAGATGTGGCCTGTGGTGGAGCGACATCTCGAATGGGAGAAACGCAACTTTGACCCCGACGGAGACCACCTCTATGATGCCTATTGCTGCATCTGGGCTTCAGATGCCTTATATTATAATGGTGGTGCAGTCACTCATTCCTCGGCCTATAACTATCGCGCCAACCTATTGGCTGCCCGTATGGCAGAACTTATAGGGCGCGATCCAAAACCGTATCAGCAGGAAGCGGCTGCCATTCTCGATGCCATGAACAGTCGCCTTTGGCTTGAAGACAAAGGACATTGGGCTGAATATGAAGACTTGATGGGACTGAAGCGCAAGCATGAGAGTGCTGCCGTATGGTCCATCTATACACCTATCGACTGCGGCGCATGCTCGCCAGAACAAGCCTATCGGGCCACTCGCTATGTGGATCATGCCATTCCACATATTCCTGTGCGTGGTGATTATGCTACTATTGCCACCACCAACTGGCAACCTTACGACTGGAGTATTAATAATGTAGCAGCTGCCGAGGTGATGCATACGGCGTTGGCCTACTATCAAGCAGGCAGGACAGATGCAGCCTATCGACTGATGATGGGCAATATTATCGACCAAATGTATGAGGGACAAAGTCCTGCCAACTTCGGACAAATCAGTAAATATGATGCTGCACGAGGTGAGTGTTACCGCGATTTCGGCGATTGTATCGGTATTTCCTCGCGCACGCTGTTGCAGGGACTTTTCGGCATACAGCCACAAGCTCTCTTCGGAAAATGTATCATCCGTCCGGGCTTTCCCTCATCGTGGGATCATGCTTCGGTCAATACACCTTATCTCTCCTATACCTACCGCCGTATGGGTAGAAAAGTGATGATAGAGGTTGATCAGCATTTCAGCAAACCCTTGAAGATTGTGCTGCGAGTGAATATGGGTGGGGGGCTCTATCGCGATGTAGAGGGCACTACCGAACAGCATCAGGTGCTGACCGTGGAAGAACCGGTTCGATTGCCCGATGTAGAACTTCATGAAACTGTCACAATTCCCGATGCAACACCCATTGACGAACCAACCTTTGACCGTAAGTTTGTCAAGCAGCGGCTGACTCCATATTATAATGCCAATGTCACAGACATATTCCGTCAGGAGTATCGCACACCTCGTCCGCCATATACTACCTTGCAGATACCTGTGCAGGGAGTGGGAGAGTGGTGTCATCCAGATTATTGTCCGGAAATAGTAGATACCGCCTTCCGGGCAAGTATTGTTAAAGACGAATTTGTGATGATGGGCGTACCTTTTGCCACTCCTGCCGAAGGACAGAACATCGTGTTTACTTCGCTTTGGGACAACTATCCTGATAGTGTCACCATTCCGTTGAAGGGACGTGCAGCCAAAGCATGGTTGCTGATGGCTGGTTCGACCAATCACATGCAATCCCATATCACCAATGCAGAGATTGTGGTGCATTATGCAGATGGTACGACCGACACGCTGCCGCTGGTCAATCCCGACAACTGGTGTCCTATAGATCAGGACTATTATATCGACGGTAAGGCCTTCCGTGCTCCCATGCCGCGACCATATCGCGTTTCACTTGCCACAGGTACTGTGAGTCGCAACCTGGGCAAGGCTCTACATCTCGGAGGTCCCGCCCAACGTAACATTCCCGGAGGGGCTGCCCAAATGCTCTGCATGCCGCTGAAATCCCACAAACCGCTGGCCTCCATCACGCTCCGCACTTGTTCCAATGATGTGGTTGTCGGACTGATGGGCCTCACCTTGCAATAATATTATCTCATTGAATCATCATGCAACAACTCATATCACTCTATAGTAAATGGTGCGGAGAAGAACCCGCACAGGTGGAAAAACTGCCCGGTGCAGGCAGCAATCGCGAGTATTACCGTATGACAGCTGCCGACGGCACATCGGTGGTGGGATGCATCGGCACCAGTCGCGATGAGAATCATGCCTTCGTTTATCTTTGTCAACACTTTACCCAGCGCCAATTGCCAGTACCTAAACTTCTGGCAGTTAGCGATGACGAACTCCGATACCTGCAGTCCGACTTAGGTAGTGTGTCGCTCTTCGATGCCGTTCGTGGCGGACGTGAGGCTGGTGGCAGATATACGTTGAAGGAACAGGAACTGCTGAAACGTACCATTCGACAGTTGCCCAACATCCAAATGCGTGGTGCCAGAGGACTCGATTTCACCAATTGTTATCCTCAGGCAGAATTCAATGTGGATAGTGTGTTGTTTGATCTCAATTATTTCAAGTATTGTTTTCTCAAGGCTACCGAACTGGATTTTCATGAGTTAAAGCTTGAGGCTGACTTCCGTCTGCTTGCCAAAGACCTGACAGCTGAGCGTTGTGATGCCTTCCTTTATCGTGATTTCCAGGCACGCAACGTGATGCTCGACAGCGATGGCAACCCTTATTTTATTGATTTCCAGGGCGGACGTCGTGGCCCGTATTATTATGATTTGGCATCGTTTCTGTGGCAGGCGTCAGCCAAATATCCCTATAAGCTGCGCCGCGAAATGGTCTATGAATACTACAACGCGCTGAAGCAGTTTACCGAGGTGCCCACACCTCACCACTTTGTAGAGCGACTCTCTCTCTTCGTGCTGTTCCGCATTCTGCAAGTGTTGGGAGCTTATGGATTCCGCGGCTATTTTGAGCGCAAACAGCATTTCATCAGTAGCATACCGCCCGCTATACAGAATCTTCGGGAATTATTGGAAGTGGCACATTTCCCCTATCCCTATCTCATCGACCTGCTCCAGCGCCTGATAGAATTGCCGCAGTTCCAGCAGATAGAACTTACAGCCAGTAGAGCCGATGGTTACAAGACTACTGCGCATAACCCTTACCGCCAGCATCCACAAGACGGTCCAGCCACTTTCTCTAAATACGATTCTCAGGGACCGTTGGTGGTCAAGGTCTATAGTTTCTCTTACCGCAAAGGCATACCAGAAGACGAGAGTGGCAATGGTGGCGGCTATGTGTTTGACTGTAGAAGTACTCACAATCCCGGTCGCTATGAACCCTACAAACAGTTGACGGGACTCGACGAACCGGTGATCCGTTTCTTGGAAGACGATGGTGAGATACTGACATTCCTCGACTCCGTCTATCGACTTGCCGATGCCCATGTGCGACGTTATATTCAGCGCGGCTTCACATCGTTGATGTTTTGTTTCGGTTGCACAGGTGGACAGCACCGTAGTGTATATTCAGCACAACATCTGGCTGAGCATCTTCACGACAAGTTTGGCATAGAGGTGCGCATCTGTCATCGTGAGCAGCACATCACGCAAACCTTGCCAGCGCGTTGAGGCATACGAGTAAAAAAAGCATAACCAATCTAAAAAACTGCTATTGCTTATGTATTCTAAAAGTAATAAAGGGAAATTCTTGCGCCAACTGCGCGACTATTGTGTGCTCACCCTTGCTATGATATTGGGAGCCGTTGGTGTGGAACTCTTTCTGTTGCCTAATGAAATCACAACAGGTGGTATCATTGGTGTAGCATCGATTGTTTATTGGGGGACGGGTATTCCAGCCCACGAAACATTCTTTGTGCTTAATGCCTTGTTGCTCGTTGTGGCGCTGAAGGTCTTGGGATGGCGTTTCTGTGCTAAAACGATCTATGGGGTTGTGATCTTTACCGTAGCCTCTACGGTATTGCAAAATATTATGCCACCCGATTTCCATCTGCTTGCCGATCAGAAGTTTATGGCATGTATGGTGGGAGCCGTATTCCTTGGCACATGTGTGGGATTGGGACTTTCTGCCGGAGGTTCTACTGGAGGATCGGATGTGATAGCCGCCATGATACATAAGTATCGTGATGTGTCGCTTGGACAAATCATCTTGTTCTGCGACCTCACCATCATCACATCTTCCTATGTGGTGTTGCAAGACTGGGAAAAGGTACTCTATGGCTACGTGTTACTCTTTGTCATATCCTTTGTTGTTGACCACATGGTCAACTCACTACGTCAGAGTGTGCAGTTTTTCATCATTTCCGACAAGTATCAAGAGATTGGTGAGGCTATCAATCAGATAGCCGACCGCGGATGCTCGATGCTCAACGGTAGTGGTTTCTTTACGAAGAAAGACATTAAGGTGATTTTTTGTATCGCTAAAAAGAGCGAGTCGCGCTTTATTTTCGACCTCATCGATGAGATAGATCCCAATGCCTTTGTGGCTCAATCGGCTGTGGTTGGTGTATATGGTCAGGGCTTTGACCGAGTTAAAGCACACCACAAAATCAATCTCACGGAACTACGTGAGAAGTTGGCAAAAGAGCGTGAATTATATCCAGAAACGACTTCGTCTGGACATTAATTTCCGGTTGGTTGTTTGACAGAACAGGTGGGGACTTACTAAAGAGATGGTTCAAAGAACATACTAAACCCAAATCGATTATTAAGGTTGGGGTGGAATTTGGATTTGTATTTGGTATTTCTTATAAAACTGTACTTGTGAAACTTTGAATTAAACATAATGGACTATGGCGATTTGAAACGCGGAAAATTTTGAATGATCAAAAATAAAGACTCAAACCGTGATAAATGATACTTACAAATAATTCGATAACAGATCCTGTCTTATTAACGGCAAAAGATATATTGCCGTATTGATCGATTATTGATTTCTCATCAAAAGTGTTTAGTGTGACTGTGTCTTGAATTTGTGTAAAAAGGACATAAAAGAGTTAAATAAAATTAAAAAATAGCTCAAAGATGGACAAAGATGGACATTCGGGTTTTGTGATGTTGTATCTTTGCAGCCCTACCTGAGGATGATTTCCCAAACAAGAAGGTAGCTTTGCAACAAACCATTTAACGAATAATCAAAACCGCGTATTTATGTTTACAAACAGTACGTTCAACAATCCCAACTGGTTACAACAGAAGGATCATGAGTCTTCATTTGACACCCGACCCGTTATCGTTCGGTTCTCGTTAACTTCTCGTTCGGTTCTCGTTAGGTCCTCGTTCGTCTCTCGTTCGTCTCTCGTTGGTTATTCGTTAGTCTATCGAAGACCGAACGAGGACCGAACGAGGAACAAGCAAAAAACGAACGAGAGACGGACGAAAGAAGAACGACTCTCGGACGAGAAACTATCGATAACTCGACGAAAAACTGCCAAACTTGATGAGAATGGCAGACTTCGGTTGATTTATCCCATGGCGAGAAAAGTTGCCATGTGATGGAGTTAACTAACGAAACACGAACTGTCAGCGGTGATGCTTGAAAAGTGCCTATGACAGCGTTATGCCTCTATGCTTCTGTTTAGCTTTGCCAGTGGCACAGCGAGTAAGTAGTGTGCATATCGGCAACCCCAAAGTCATCGCCGAATCGTATTATAATGTACGCGCATGCGCACATGTGAAACAAAAATTCAGTTTTCAATAAAATTTCGACCACACGACCACACCTGCTACATAACGTGCAGAAATTAAGAACTTTAGGTGTGTGTTCGATCTTCGAAATACAGGAATTATCGACCACACTTCGACCACGCGGATTGTCGTCTATGATAAACAAAAGACACTAAGCAAATCATGCTTCTCATGTCGAAGGTTGGGGATATTGTTTATCAACGCTTTTTCAAACCTTGATAATATTTTTATCAAACGTCGGATAATACTTTTATCAAATGTTGGATAATACTTTTATCAAACGTCGGATAATACCTTTATCAAACGTTGGATAATACTTTTATCAAACGTTGAAAAGCCCTTTGTCAAACGTTAGACAACATCCTTGCCAAGCATTAGACAATACCCTTGCCAAACGTTAGGTAATACTTTTGCCAAGCGTTGAGAATACCTTGGCAAAACGTTATCAAACGAATGTCGATCCGCTTTATTTCTGAGTGGTAATTATTATTTTGATAATATGATATGAGCATCGCGGATATGCTTTCGCAATTCTGTGGTCGAAGTGTGGTCGAAGTCCCTATGATTTGGACATTCGACCACATCGTAAGACGTTAATGGATAGCATGTTGCAAAGGTGTGTGGTCGTGTGGTCGAAATTTTCTTGAAAACTAAAATAACTGTACGCGAAAGTAGAGTTTGCCATCTATCTATGATTTTATAACATGATAGCTGATGGCTACTGGGTGTTCGATGGGTGTTCGAATACCCCAGTATTTGAGCTTCTAACACTGTTGCAACATGCAGTTATACTGTGAGTTGCAGAGATATGGTGTTCGGTGTTCGAAAATTTATTGAAAACTATAATTCTCACCAGGGGCAACATGTTGCAGTTCTGCTCCTTCATACAATGTAAATGTACCTTTGGGGAGATAAACGTGGACTTGTGCTTCAGATTTCTGAGAGGCCTGCTGATTGCACCGCAAGGACTGCACAAGAACAGAAAACTGCATATCAATTCGGCAGTCAACTACTGCTCAACCGACGACAAAACGAGCGCAATCAAACTTGTTTGAATTGCCGGGGTGCGAAGGAGGAAACTGAAAGGTAACTTTCCGTGCATTAATTCACACAGCCTTCCGTAACCGAAAAATAAAGACTATTTAATTTATGATGATTATATTTGCGAATAACAAACAAACTTATTACCTTTGTATTCAAAATTACAATAATACAAATATTTGTATAAGCAGATGGAACAGAACGATGAAATAAAAGCAAAGTCTGAAATAAATCTTCGCAAATTGATGCAGAAGATGGGGATGGGCACAAATGCCTTCGCAACAGCTTGTGGAGTATCAACGCAGGCAATGGCACAATATTTACGTCCAGGAAAGTCAATTACAACGGCAACAATTTATCGAATAGCAAATGCTCTCGATATAGACCCGCGTGATATGTTCTTTCCAACAAATGAGAATGAGAATGAGAAGGGAAACAATTCATATAGTTTGAATTCTTCAGATGATGAGCAAGTAGAAAATGCTATGCAAGAATCGCAGCCTGTTAATACTACTGCTTTCTGTCCTCATTGTGGAGCAAAGGTGAGAGTAGGAGTTGTACTCATGACTGAGTAAAATGGTTGTACAACAATCAAATAAAATATGGAATTACAAGATATTATCAACAAGATTGATATTTGGCAAGAATGGCATGATAATTATTGCCACTTTGTGCCAAAATTCATAGAGAGTGCAAAGACTTGTGAAAGTTGGCAAGATTGGGACAAGGATTTGTTTTATGAGTTTTTTGAACGTGGAGGAAACCAATGTGTATCTTCCTTACAACAAGGTTATTTTACAAAAGAAGAACAGGTTAAGATAAAAGAAGATTGGAACGAATTGGCTCCAATGCTGAAAAATATAGCTGAAAGTCAAGATGAACCACTATGGGATATCTACGATAAGATAAAATCGTTTCTTAGAGAACGAACCAGTCAGGATAGAAAAGCTGCGACCAACCGTCTGATAGCTTCATTACAACCAAACTTGCTTTGTACAATAGTACAAGAGAGCTGTTTAAAGGAAACCTTTAATCGTATGCGAGATGCAGGGTTAAAAGATGTTCCAGAATTTGATTCTTATAGTTGGTTCAAAAGCAGTTATCTTCTTTTGGCTTACTTCAAAGACAAATTAAAAAGCTATTCTGCCTATGACATTTGTACTTACCCATGGCAAGTTCGTGAATATCTTATAAACTTATCAAAGAACCAAATACATTGTATGGAAAATATCCAATCATACATAAATCTTCTTAAGGCGAATAAAAACCTTGTTCTTACCGGTGCTCCAGGTACAGGCAAGACATTCCTTGCAAAAGAAATAGCTAAGGCTATGAATGCTGAAGTAGAGTTTGTTCAGTTCCATCCTTCTTATGACTATACCGATTTTGTGGAAGGATTAAGACCTATTGATGACGGAAAAGGACATATTAATTTTGAACGCAAAGATGGAATATTGAAAAAGTTCTGTAAAAAGGCAACATCCTCTATATCAGATCTTACACTTAAAAGTTGGAATAAGTTGATAAAACATCTGGCTCAAGCAAATAATTCATGTGAATATAAGTTACCATCTAATCTGTTAACTTATAAATTAAGTCTGATTGAAGGCGAAAATAACCGCATTCTTATAGAAGAAGTAATGACAGTTAGTGGAGTTTTACAAATTCTGCCTATGGGAAATATCGGATATGAAGAAGTTTTAAATTCGTACTATTGTTGGTTGGAATGTGGCAAGGTAAGCGATAACCCATTTGAATATTCGGATTCAGATAATATAGGTTGTAATAATGTCGTATTAGAAATCTTAGCGAAATATTATAATCTTCCATTAAACAATGTTGTAGGAAATCCTTTTGTTTTCATCATTGATGAAATAAACCGTGGCGAACTCTCAAAAATATTTGGCGAACTTTTTTATGCTATCGACCCAGGTTACAGGGGAATGAAAGGTAAGGTAAAGACACAATATCAAAATCTCGTTGACGAAGACGATGAATTTGCTGATGGTTTTTATGTACCAGAGAATGTATATATTCTTGCAACAATGAACGACATTGACCGAAGTGTGGAAAGTATGGACTTTGCTTTACGCAGACGTTTCGCATGGAAGGAGATAAAGCCAGAAGACCGTCTGGAAATGCTTTCAGAAAAGCTCGACCATGATACTTGTGATAAGGCTATCAGGGTCATGAATGCGTTGAATGAAGAGATTTCCAAAACTCGTGGTCTTGGCTCCGCTTACCAAATAGGACCAGCTTATTTCTTGAAGTTGGATAAAGAACACTATAATGGCGATTTTACCGCATTATGGGATATGCATATTGAAATTCTCCTCAAAGAATATCTTCGTGGTTATAGCAATGCTGATGCAAAGGTAGAAGAATTTAAAAGCGTATATTTTGATTCGTTGAACGGAAAAACTGTAGATGTTGCTGACTAATGATAACAATTCAAGACAATAACTATCAAGGAAAGGTCTGCTCTCTTCATGATACAGCAGACCTAATTTCTATTGGCAACAAGCCCATCAGACAACTATGTGATGAGAATGAGAATCTGCTTGTTTTTCCATTGAGCATAGACTATACTGATGATAGAATTGGCGATAGCACGATTGTTGACATCTATGCAGAAGACGAAAACTCTGTCAGAATAAAGTCTGGAAATATAATGGGGTTTGTAGGACGCAAGAACCAACAACTGAAGATTTATTCACGTTTTGACAATCAGAAACACGATTTCTTTCTTCACTATATGCTACAGAAGGTCTTTTCATTCAACATTTTTAACTTGGATTTTACATCATCAGAAGATAATGTTTTCGAATTCCTTGTGTACATGTTCCCAGCTATATTGAAAAAAGCTATGCGTCAAGGTATATACAAAGAATACAGAAGATTCAGACACAACGACGCAAACGTACGTGGCACGATAGACATAAGTCGTCATATTAGGGAGAATATTCCTTTTCGTGGAACTGTCGCATACAACACAAGAGAATTCAGTTTTGACAATTCGGTAACAGAACTTATTCGTCATACAATAGAATACATAAAGACAATACCTTCTGGTGATATAATCTTATCGTCTGACAAGACTGTTGAAGACTGCATTAAGAAGATAGTTTCATATACTCATTCTTTCAATCATACAGAAAGAATAAAGATTATACAGGACAACCTACGCCCTCGCATTCATCCTTTTTATAAGGAATACACAGCTTTACAAAAACTATGTGTTCAGATTCTTCGTCAGGAAGAAATCAAGTACGGAACTGACGATGATAGAATTTACGGAATCCTATTTGATGGGGCATGGTTGTGGGAAGAATATCTAAACACCCTCTTGTGTAAAAAAGGATTTATACATCCCGAAAATAAGTTAGGAACAGGAGCTATCTATCTCTTTGAACATGGAGGACAAAGATTCCCTGATTTTTGGAAACAAGATATTGTCCTTGATGCAAAATACAAAAAACTTGCCATAAATGGCACTCGTCTTGATATTGAACGCGATGATGTCCATCAGATTATGGCATATATGTACAGATTAAAAGCACAAAGAGGTGGTGTTATCTGTCCTTTGACGGGAAATGAAAATAAAATCATTTCTGAAAGAATGCACAAAGATAGTTACAAGGGAGTAATGGCTATTTATGCATTGGCTATTCCGAAAGATTGTAATACATACGCGGATTTTGTAAAGCAAATGGCAAAGAGCGAGAATTCATTTTTGCATAAAATATTACAAGATGAGAAAAAGTGAAATAAATTGAATTAAAAATAACATATAACATATGGACAACCCCAAATCAAAAACACTATTTCATTTTACAAAGAGTGAAGATGCATTCTACTCTATACTTGAAAATGGATTAAAATTCACATATAACGAGGAACGATATAATGATGTTTTTCATTATGCACTTCCTATGATCTGCTTCTGTGATATGCCTCTCACAATGATTGACGAACACACTATAAAATATGGATCTTTTGGAATAGGATTTAATAAAAATAAGATGATAAACAATTATTGGAAACTTCTAAATCCTGTGAATTACATATTCTCCAAAAATCTTTTAGATGGGGCAGAGTCTTTCTTGGAAATTGCGAAAAAGAGATTCAACGAAGAAGATGAAAAGTCAAAGAAGTTATATGAATTGGCAATAAATCAGTTGGCTTTCATGAAACCATATGCAGACCAGAATAATAAGCAAGTTTTATATAATGAATGTGAATGGCGATTAATAGTCCCAGATAGAAGTCATATAAAAGATTTTAAGCCTATAAACTGGTTTTGGACTGAAGAAGAATATCAAAAATTCAAGGAAACACATAAATATCCAATGGCTACCCATCTGCCGATATTCAAATTTACGCCAGAAGAAGTTCGATTTATATTGGTTGACAAGAGTATAAGTAGCTGTGTTATTATTGACAAGATTCTTGATATGAAAACTTTTGGTGGCAATAAAATAAAAAAAGACCAAAGGTACGAACTTTTAACAAAGGTGGTATTTCTTGATGAAATAAAAGACAACTACTAAATTGACTATCTCTCTAACCCCCTGGAAGTATGAGTCCCATTTTTTAGTTATGCAACAAAAAAACTCGTTGCACATCACGATATGGACGTACAACGAGTTTGGCTTTTTATGAGTTAGAATACACCAACTATGTGGGAAATATAATTCCTCACGCTATTACTTCTTTGATGTAGTCTTTGTGGCTGGCTTTTTGGCGGTAGCGGTTTTTGCAGCAGGAGCTTTTTTCGCAGTAGTCTTAGCAGCCGGCTTTTTAGCTGATGCCTTTTTGGCTGCTGGCTTAGCAGCTGGCTTTTCGCTACCATCTTCATACTTTGCGAGCAGTGTATGCAAACGAGCAATCTCCTTGTCTTTATATACGATTTCATCACCCTGATTGCGGATGGTGGTCAACAAAGCATTCAATTCCTCATTGTCGATTTCGGCAGGATAGAGTGCATTGACGCGGTTGATGAAGTCGCCAAGTATATTCATGTAGTTGGTGAAAGCATCAAATGGTCCGCTATAGATACCACGGTCCAGTCCCACGTTGGATGGTTTGGTGGTCATGAAACGGAAGTTGTTGCTTGCCTGGAGGTAGTCCCAGTCCTGATTGATGCCTGGATCGTCGGCAATGCGCAGGCGGTCTGCCACGCTATAGAGCTTATTGAAGGCTTCGCGCTGCATAGCGTTGCCAAGCCATGAGCTTACATCGCGCTCTTCATCTACCCATGAGAGCGTATCGGGTACATCGAGTGCACCAACACTCTTCACCTTCATGCAGATTTCTGTAGGTGTAGAGAAGGTGATGCCTTTGTCTTTCGCACAGGCGGGCAATGCCTTGATGAACTCCAGAATGTTGCTTGACAGTGGTTGTGCAATGCCAAGTGCCGAGAGTTCCATGAAGATATTGATGATTTGTTCCTCTTCTGGGAAACGAGCAATGCGGTCTATATATGAATCGGCAAAGAGCGGATATCCTTCCCAGTCAGAATTGTTGAAACGCAGTGAAATATCGTCAGAGAGTTCCACGTCGCGAAGCAGCAATTTGAGGTTGGGAGCCATGGCGCAATGATATACGTAGTGTGGCGATTTCCATCCGAGCACGTGCTTAGCACCTTCGGTGAGCATACCTTTGAATCCCATAGCTGCAGCCTGTGCGCCGATATCGTCGCTGTAGATGAGTGATGAATTGCGCAATACGGTTGGGCGTTTGCCGAAGTATTCTTCAATTTTCTGGCACTGCTTCTTGACGTCGAGGGCAAATGTCTCTTCGTTGGCAAGTGATGATAATCCGTGTGAATAAGGCTCAGCGAGAAACTCTACACATCCTGTATTGTTCAGTTCCTGTAGTTTCTCCAATACCTGTGGGGCGTGCATTTCCAATTGCTCCATGCCGACTCCTGAGAGGGAGAATGCCACTTTAAACATCTGTCCGTTGTCGCGAATCATCTCGCCAATGGCATTGAGGGCGGGCATGTAACTGCGCTCTGCAATGTCGCAGATGGTACGCTCGTTCTCGTAGTCATCATAATAATAGTGGTCGGTACCGATATCAAAGAAACGGTAACGTTTCAGATGTGTGATCTGATGTATTTCAAAATATAAACAAATGGTTTTCATAATCTATTCATCGTTTGTTGTTGTGTTATTGATAAGTAACTATTCCCAGCCTAAAGTGCGGAGGTAGAGGGTGCGTATCCATGCGCCAACCTTCTCCCAAGTGATTTGGTCCACTTCCTTCTTGCCTTCCTCTTTAAGGTAGTTGAAGAGTGAATCGTTGGCACAGATGCTATAGATGGCATCTGCCAGAGCGTGGATGTCCCAGTAATCAACTTTGATACAGTTGTCGAGAATCTCTGCACAGCCCGACTGCTTACTGATGATAGTCGGAGTGCCACACTGCATGGCTTCGAGTGGCGATATGCCAAACGGCTCGGAAACAGAGGGCATGACATATACGTCGGAGTCTTTCAGACACTCATAAACCTGTTTACCGCGCATGAAACCAGGGAAGTGGAAACGGTCGGCGATGCCGCGTTCGGCAGCCAATTGAATCATGGCATCCATCATGTCGCCAGATCCTGCCATACAGAAGCGCACGTGGCGGGTGCGTTGAATGACCATGTTGGCAGCTTCAACAAAGTATTCCGGACCCTTTTGCATGGTGATACGTCCCAAGAAGGTTACCACCTTGTCGCGACCAGTATGGTCGGGACGGGGGATGGCATCGTATTCTTGTGGCAGAGGATATACGGCATTGTGCACCGTGAAGCACTTGCGTGGATCCTGATGATACTGGTTGATGACAGTCTGACGAGTCAGTTCTGATACACACATGATGCAGTCTGCCTGATCCATACCGTTCTTTTCGATAGAATAGACAGTGGGGTTCACTTTTCCGCGTGATCGGTCAAAGTCAGTGGCATGTACGTGAATGCACAAAGGTTTACCGCTCACTTGCTTGGCATGTATGCCGGCAGGATAAGTCAGCCAGTCGTGTGCATGTATGATATCGTAATCGAGTGTGCGTGCCACTACACCGGCAATAATCGAGTAGTTATTGATTTCCTCGTGCAGATTGCCGGGATAGCCTCCTGCAAACTCCATTGCACCGAGGTCGTTGACGTGCATATAGTTGAAGTCGGCATACAGATGGTCACGGAAACGATAGTAGAGATCGGGATCCATGATATTGCCTACACGCTGGCTTACATAGTCGCGATTGACGTCGCGCCATGCAATAGGCACAGCATTCATAGCTACAATGTTGCATGCCGAGCGGTCTTCATCGCCGAAAGGTCTTGGCAAACATAGTGTGATGTCCATATCGCCCTGAGCATGCAAGCCCTGCGATATGCCATAGTTGGCAGTGGCGAGTCCACCAAACACGTGAGGAGGATACTCCCATCCAAACATTAATACTTTCATAGTTCTGTCCTCCTGTTAGTTACTTTTGGTATGTGTATTTCTCCAACAACTTGAGTGTACGCAGAATTTCAGCCACATTCATGGCAAAAGCCATAGCGCCACGTCCACTGAAAGGTGGGTTGCCGTCGAAGAGTTCGCTGATGGTGCCGACGGCATGATAGTTCATTTCGTCTTCATAGCTTACCATCTGTCGCTCAATGAAACTGAGACGGCTACGCTTGTAGATTTTCAAACAGGCTTCCATATAGAATCCTTCAAGCCATGGCCATGCTGTGCCCTGGTGGTAAGCATAGTCGCGTTGTGCCTGTGGACCAACATACATGGGGTTGTATCCACCGCTTTTGGGCGATAGCGAGCGCAGTCCCTTTGGAGTGAGCAGTTCGCGAGTGCACACGTCGAGCACATTTTTCTTCTGATTCTGGTCAAGTGGAGAGTAGTCGAAAGCTACAGGGAAGATCATATTCGGGCGTACGCTCCAGTCCATCATATTGCCATCAACATAGTCGAGCAGATAGCCATATTCGTTGAGGAATGTGTCAACGAATGATTTCTTGCAACGTTCTGCCAATTCTTCAAGCTGCTCGGCAAATTTAGCATCGCCAAATTCGGCTTCGAGTGAAGCGCAGAAGCGGAGCGCGTTGTACCACAGCGCGTTGAACTCAACAATATATCCAGATCGTGGCACTACTGGGCGACCGTTGGCGGTAGAGTTCATCCAGGTGATGGCCTTGTCGCGTCCGTTGGCGAACAGCAGTCCGTTGTCATCGAGGCGCATATTCTCATGACCGTCTTCCATCACATATTTTACAATGTCATGTACCAGTTTGCCATACATCTTATAGCCTTGTTCGCGGCCGGCCTCCTTGGCATACTGCTGGATGGTCCATACACACCATAGGGGGACATCGGGATGTTCTATCTCGTAGAGCTTCACAGTCAGTGGTTTGCCCTCCATATATTCGCGAAGTCCCTTTTCTGAAGTCTTCATCACCAACTCAAAGTAGTCGCGTTCGCCTATGGCAAGGGTGAGTCCCGGCAGCGCTATAAATGTATCGCGTGCACGTGCCTTAAACCAAGGATAACCTGCCAGCAGGTAACGGTCATCGTTGGGCTGGCGATTGCGGAACTGATGGGCTGATGCCACGAGGCAATGGTAGAAGTTGTCGCGAGGTTGGCGGATAGCTATTTCCTTTTCAAAAAGACTCTTCAGTTTGCTGGTCTTAATGGCCGATGTAGATGCAGAGAACACAATGCTCTCGCCTTTCTTGATGGGTAACTCAAAATAGCCAGGCACGTAGAGGTCTTCGTTGGAAGCGTAACCGCGCTCCTGTTCCTTCGGATATTCTACACCGCGATACCAGTCGGGCTTGAAGATAAACTCGTTTTTCTTATCAAACTGCATGTAAAGGTCGGGATATCCGGCATACATACAGGTGCTGATACCATTTTCCACCTCTTGATAAGCTCTGCTTGCAACAGAGTTCTCGTGAGTAAACTGGCGTACCGAGCGGAACGCAAGGAATGGGCGGAAGCGCAAAGTAGTGGCACTGTGGGCATCAACAAGCGTATAGCGAATGAGGATGCGGTCTTCGTAACACTGGAAAATAGTTTCGCGCTTCAGAATCACACCGCCTACGCGGTAGATCATGGTAGGCACTACATCACAAGTAAACTCGCGGATGTACTTGTGACCGTTGGGGCTGTAATTGTTTCCCTGATACTTGTGGAGTCCGAGATTGAACTCAGCACCATGCTGGATTACCGTACAGTCGAATGAAGAGAGCAACACATGGTTCTCATCGTCAAGTTCTGGTACGGGAACAACGAGCAGACCGTGGTATTTGCGCGTATTGCAGTCGGCAATAGTCGAACTGCTATAGGCACCCGAACGGTTTGTTCGCAGCAATTCACGGCGCAGTGACTCCTGCAGGTTTGTCATTACTGCTTTTTCAAATCGTAAATAACTCATAGTTCCTATTTAGGTTTTGTTAGTTTTATATGTTATATAGGCGTCCATCATATATGCGATGGAGTTTTATTTCTCCAAAGTTACTGAATTTAGTTGTCTCAACAAAATAAAAGTTTGTTTTTTTTGCAAATTCATAGAATTTTAACCCATATCATCGGTAAAAGTACCTTTTAGTATTCGTTTTTCTTTATATTCTTTTTGTTTTTTCCATGATTTCAATTAACTTTGCATGCAAAGGACAATGTTTCGATCACGATAAACAACACTAACATGATTATAGAGGGAAAAAATATAGATGACTCTGTTATAGCCAAAGTCCTCACGGACCTTTGGGCACCACTTACTGATGAACAACGTCAGTATCTCATAGATCATATCACGTTGACGGACTACAAGCGAAACGAAATGATCTATACCGAAGGTGAGAATCCAACGTCTTTGTTTTGTCTCATCAAAGGAAAAGTGAAGATATTCAAAGAGGGAATTGGTGGACGTCATCAGATAGTTCGCATGGTGAAACCGCATAGTTATTTCGGTTATCGTGCTGGATTTATGGATGAAGCCTATACCACATCGGCATCAGCTATCGAAGCTTCGAAACTTGGTCTTATTCCTATACCCGTTGTCAAACATCTTATTACGGAAAATAATCAGTTGGCGATATGTTTTATCAAACATCTGGCCAATCTCTTAGGACGTGCCGATGAACAGACTGTCAACTTGACACAAAAGCATATACGTGGCAGATTGGCTGAAGCACTATTGCGCCTAAAGGAAAAATACGGTACAGAGAGCGACGGGAAAACCCTCAATATTCAGGTGAGTCGAGAAGATCTTGCCAGTCTGTCAAGTATGGCAACATGTAATGCCATCCGTACTTTGTCTGCTTTTGCTGAGGAGGAATTGGTGATTCTTGATGGGCGTAGTATTGCCATCAATGATGAGGAAAAGCTGAAAAGCATTTCGGTTTGTGGATAAGATGCGTCTTTTCCTTTGACTTATAATAGACTGAACTTTCGCATGTGGGGAAGTTAAGGGAAGTTAGGGAAGTTAGAGAGAAGT